>Ga0209723_1001214_pt1 | contig 41920 bp, 32 predicted proteins | sample BiotimSIPDNA_2_FD_185750 | JGI IMG/M metagenome (GOLD analysis project Ga0209723, IMG submission 185750) | Anaerobic biogas reactor microbial communites from Washington, USA - Biogas_R2 time_0 SIP DNA (SPAdes) (version 2) | ecosystem: Engineered > Bioreactor > Anaerobic > Unclassified | place... | reverse complement strand
TGGTGACAAAAGCGCCGGAAACGTTACTGGTGAGGGTACCGCAAGTTCCGGTCACGATGCAGTAGTAGTAAAGGGTACCGGCGACGTTGGACTGTGGGGTATATGTATTTGTCTGTGCTCCGTTTGCCGATCCCAGGGAAGTTCCACCGGAGGTGGATGCATTGGTGTTGCTGTACCACTGGTAGGAGAGGCCCACGCCGTTGGTGGTTACGGAGATGGCAGAGAAGGGCTGGTTGATACAAACGGTTTGACCGGCGAGTGCTTCCGCGGTAATTACAGTGGCTGGATTGGTGACAAAAGCGCCGGAGACATTACTTGTGACGGTGCCGCAGGTTCCGGTGACAATGCAGTAATAGTAGAGAGTACCGGCGACGTTGGACAGTGGAGTATATGTATTTGTCTGTGCTCCGTTTGCCGATCCCAGGGAAGTTCCACCGGAGGTGGATGCAGAGGTGTTGCTGTACCACTGGTAGGAGAGTCCTACGCCGTTGGTGGTCACGGAGATGGCAGAGAAGGGCTGGTTGATACAAACGGTTTGACCGGCGAGTGCTTCCGCGGTAATTGCAGTGGCTGGATTGGTGACAAAAGCGCCGGAAACGTTACTGGTGACGGTACCGCAAGTTCCGGTCACGATGCAGAAGTAGTAGAGAGTACCGGCGACGTTGGACTGTGGGGTATATGTATTTGTCTGTGCTCCGTTTGCAGATCCCAGGGAAGTTCCACCGGAGGTGGATGCATTGGTGTTGCTGTACCACTGGTAGGAGAGTCCTACGCCGTTGGTGGTTACGGAGATGGCAGAGAAGGGCTGGTTGATACAAACGGTTTGACCGGTGAGAGATTCCGAGGTAATGGCAGTGGCCGGATTGGTTACAAAAGCGCCGGAAACGTTACTGGTGACGGTGCCGCAGGTTCCGGTGACAATGCAGTAATAGTAGAGAGTGCCGGCGACGTTGGACTGTGGGGTATAGGAATTTGTCTGTGCTCCGTTTGCAGATCCCAGGGAAGTTCCACCGGAGGTGGATGCAGAGGTGTTGCTATACCACTGATATGATATTCCGGTTCCGGATGCAGATATGGTAAGGGAAGTAAAGGATTGGTTCAAACACTTGGTCTGGGGGGTAGTGGAAGGATGTAAGGAGATTACCGGAGGTGTGCAAGCTGGATTTACAGTAATAGTAAAAGTCTGAGGAGAGCCCCCGCAAGATCCATTACTTGGCGTGACTGTAATAGTGCTGGTTTGAGGAGTACTCACATCAGCTGCAGTAAATGAAATATTACCTGTACCGCTAGGGCTCAGTCCGATTGCAGTATTGCTGTTGGTCCAGGAGAACTGAGTAGCATTGGTCCCAGTAAAGATTACAGATACTAGTTCACCTCCAGATTTTGTCAAATCTGTAGGATCATCAACTGTAACTATAGGAATTCCACTGACTGTTATATCATCAGCATAGTAATCTTCGGAATTGTTGAAAAAGATAATCCTAAGCTGTAATGTTGAGCCGGAAAGACCAGTTTGTCTGGCTACTGCATTTGTGAAATCGTTGTAAATGATCCCGTTGGTAGTAAAGTTAGTCCAACTCCCTCCATTTAGACTATATTGTACCTGGACATAGTCGTCAGATTCACAATCAGATTCTTCAAATAGTTGTACTTCAATCTCAACGTCCGAATATCCTCCAATTTCAATAGGATCAGATGCTTCAATATACCATTGCGTTCTGTCAGAATATGGTTCTGTTGTATGATATCCATTAAGTCTGGAGTTATAAACATATACTCCATTATCATCCCAATCATAACCGTCGGTACTCCAGGAGGTCAATCCGGTTGGTGTTCCACTTCCGGATGTGGAGAAATTATTGTAACTAAAAGATTCAGACCAAATGAGAGTGGAAGCACAGGGTGCCCAGATGTCTTTTGTCCCACTAATAGTAACATCATCCAGAATCAAATAGTCTCCACTGGTTACAATTGATACTATTCTTAGCCTTATTGCATTTTGGTTATCAAATGAAGCTGGCAGGTCAACAGTGACAGTTGCACATGCGCTGGTGGTTGCGGGATTGTCTGTTTTTTGAAATTCATATATGCCGTCATTATTTGAATCACCCTGAATAATCCATCTCCCTCTGTGGGTTCCATAGGAGGTGGAGTATCTTTGTTGCCAGGAAACTGAAATAGTTGAAAATCCAGTTGTTGACAAATTAATCTGCAGGTAATCATTGCTTCCATTACAATAGAGGTAATCAGATCCTTCACAGACAGGCCAGCCATCTCCATAGTTAAGACCATTCTGGTTGGCAGTCGGGGTTCCATTCACATTATCATTGTCAACAATCAAATTGTCATTTAATCCAAAATGTGCCATAGTAGTTTGGCTTGTTGCATTCTCAGGCCAAATGGTGATGACAATAAGAACAAGGAGGATCAGAGACGAACGTAGGCGTATACTTAAGTTTGGATTTATTGTTTTGGGTAATATGTTTGTCGAGGTATAATTTTTCATAGGATTTGATTTCTTAGTCACCTATTTTTTTTAAAAAAAGGTAGTTTCAGTCCTTGAACAAGTTGTCCGGTGGTTGAAAGTCCTTATATTATCTTCAGAACGGATCTTCCTGTGACCCCAAAACCATGACACTTTATAAAATCAATAAATGCAACTGTATATAAATTACACAATTACAAATACTTACAAAGCGGTTAGCATGGTCACATTGCACTTCTAAATTAGGTGAAATTTCGCAGATATGAAAGAAAAAAGATAAAAAAGTTTTCTGCTAAGAATCTGACCCACAAATTGAATGGCATCAGCTAAGCTGTCAGGTCAGGTAAAGGGAGGGAATGTCAAGGGTTATTCAGAAATTTGTAGACAATATTGGATTTTCGGGTTGAGATCCGAACCATTAAAAGCCCATGTTTCTGGCGGGGAAGGGGGAGATGCAAGGGATTCATTTGGGATCGGGGCAGCAATGAATCTCCCGTAGTGAAAAGTGAACTTGTGTTATTCTCAACCGCGGGAGGATTCATGGGGATATGCCTGGTGATATTTATTGACGATATATCGTTCACAAATGGATAGGTTTTTATTGCCACGAGCATTTTTGGTGAAGACATCTTAGCCATGGTTTCTGAATTGAGCTCTCCGGAGGCTGATGGTACCGGGGTAATTGTAAATGAGTTAATTGGACCTGAATCAAGTATCCTGCCGGAAAGGTCTATGATTTCGAAATGGGCTGGGGTATCCACATCTCCAAATAACAAAAGTTCATTTCCTTTGGCTACGATGCGAAGTTCAGGAGTTGGTGATGTATAGTGGGCTTGCACCCTGTTGTTGACGGCGGTCAGGGTAGGTAGGTCCCCGGGAGGCAGACCGTTCGGGGAAAAGTGAAGGAAGTACCTGCCTGTCCCGGAGGTGTTGGCGGGCAAAACTGCAGTGTAGGTATCTTTTTGCAGATCAGTGAAAATTCCCAGCGCCCGGTCTTCCAGGAAAAAGGTGCCTATACCGGACTCCACGGATGAGATTCCAATGGGTTCATAAGCCCCAAAACCAGAATAACTCTTTACGGAACTAACTGGACACACACTTCTGGCCCCAAATTTTCCACTAGCCGAAGAATTACCAGTGCTTTCCTGACACGGAACAGGCCCGGGGAGTCTGATTTCTGCGGTAAGGGTCAGCGGGCCACCCTTGTGGCTGTTCACGCCGATGGGGATGGCGTGAATAGCCGAATTATAGCTGCTTCCGTCGGACATATACTGACCCCCTATGCCTTTACCCCAAAGGGCTTCGTCGCATCCTATCTCATCATATATAACCTGTTTGCCTCCTTCCATATAAGTCAGGGGCAGGGCCTGGCGGGCAAACCAGTTGCCGTTGTCCTCGACCAGGGAGGTGAAAATTTCCGGATCGTGGCCGTTGCTCATCAGTCCGATGTCATATCCGGGATCCAAACCGTTAGTCATCGACTCATGGAACACCACCAGGGTGGAGGCTTCGCGCGAGCCTGAGCGGACGAACAGTCGGATCCCCGGCCAGGCAGGCGACTGTCCAGCATTTGGGGGACTGGTATTTGGAGCCGACTCTGATGATTTCCCGGGATGGGTCAGTGCCGACTTATGTGCGGCTTTCGCGTGGAGCGTATATGGGGGTGGCTTGGATGCCTGGGAAAGGTCAATGGATGTAGGTGTCTCAGCGGATTTCAGGGGCAGGTTAAAGGCGTGCACCTGCATTTCAGGGGTGAAGTGAAATACCGAAGAATTATTCATCGCCAGGATGAAGAATCCCTGTCCGGGTGGCACAGCCCCCATGGCGGCACCGGCCACCGGCTCATCCCACCCACCGGTATTGTGACCGATAAAGCGGTATGCATCGGTCTCCCCGTCATAGACATACACCGCCTGGTAGTTGGGATCGAAGGCCCCGCCGTTCACCTCCAGAAACTCATCGCCGAAAGTCAGGTCGTCACTCCCCTCCAGAGGGTCGGCGATCAGCAGGGCCGCATTAAAGGGATTCCCCAGGAGGTTCCACCCCCCGCCACCCCAGTTCTCATAAGCCGTTCTTCCGGGTGCCCTGAGGCGGTGATCATAATCGTCGCGGGTCGCCGTGGGGCCCACCATGTCGGCGTAAGGGGAAGTGGCGGCCACCGTGACCCCCGACACCGGCCAGCCACGGAATGAAAAGAGTCCGTCGTTGAAGAGCCCGGGATTCTGGGCGAGATTATAACCTCTTCCGGGAGTAAAAACTGCACCGGGAGAGGCCGTCAGCTCCTGCCAGTCACCCAGGGGCTCCTCCCAATGCCACACCCCTGTGACCTTGGACGCCACTGGCATGCCGCAGCTGTTTCCGGCGATAAAACCGGCGATGGTCTCTCCGGAAACGGGAGGCGAAAAGTAGTGGCAGTCGCCGCATTCCGGCGGACTGCGCAGCTGCACCTGGTGGGTCACCTTTCCGGAGAAGCTCCCCGGAACGATGAGTGACCCCGCCGAGGCTGAGGTGGCCCGGATAGTAAAATCATCGGCCGTGCCCGTGTTGGTCAGGACCACCCCGGGCAGCACCGTCACCCCACCACCGGCTTCCACGGTCACCTGATCCACCGGGAGGTCCTGGCCTACCGTGACCTGATGGCCCTCCCTGATGGTGATGGTAAGCATGGCCGCCGTGGGGTAGGTCCAGGCGGTGCCTCCCCAGGTGAATCCGTCGGCGCTGGTTTCCCAGATGGTGGGATTGTGCCACGCTCCGGAAGCGATGGTCCGGTAGTGGCGTGCCAGGCAATCCGTCACCGGAAGGAAGCAGGGAGCGCTGGTGACATTTCCGCAGGAGAGCGCTTCGGTGTCGGTAGCCACCAGCCGGTACCAGCGGTCAGCGGTCGCCACTGGCGGCTGGTATTCGAGTGCGCAGGCCTCCGGAATGTCGCTCCAGATCGTGCCGTCGGAACTCTCCTGCCATTGGCAGAGGAAGGTGCCCGAACCTCCGGAGGCGGGAGTGGCGACCAACGGCGGGGAGGACAGGCCCAGACAGGCCATGCCCGGAGCCGTCACCACCGGGGCCTCGGGAGCGGAGTAAAAGGTCACCACCCTGATGCGGCTGTCACTCGAAACGTTGCAGTCGGCACCGGTGGCATGGAAGATGAGGTGCACCTTATATTGTCCCGATTCCGCAGGGGTGGGGTGGGTGAAGGTGAGGACCGGCCCCTGTGATCCGGAAATGACGGCATTGTCGGAGAGGTCGCTCCACACGCCCGGACTTGCGTACTTCTTCCATTGGTAAGCCACGGGAGGTGTTCCGGAGGTAAAGACCGTATAGGAGAAAACGGTTGCCCCGCAGAGGATGACGTTGGTTTTGGAGGGCAGGGCGACAGAGGGGAGGATGTCGGTGATTTCATTGACGGTGAGAAAGGCGTCGCTGGAGGTGACGCTTCCTGAGGGGTCGGTGATGACCACGCGGTAGCGGCTTCCTCCGGGGTTCTCAAAACCTCCCACATTGTCGATGCGCAGGGTGCCCGGCGTGGGGTAGGAGATGTTGGGAGCCCCGGCGGGGAGGTCAGAGAAGTCAGGCTCCGCGGGCCGTATCCGCTGCCAGGTATAGGTGATAGGGTCGGTGCCCCCGCTGATGACTACCTTGAAGGAGACCACATGGTCTTCGCAGTCTATCACGTCGGTGGGGTGGGTGACGATGACCAGTGCCTGGGGCATAGTGAGCGGCAACGGTTCATTTTGCGACAGCTTTATTGCTTCGGGCAGGGCGTGGGTGCCCCGTATGACCATGGTCGAAGGCCAGGCTGGGGCAGATGGAATACCCTGGTACCCTCTGGAGGTGTATCGCCCGGAAGTGGGATGCCCGGATGCAGGTGTTCCGGAATGGGCTCCTCCTGTGTCCGCGTTCGCGGGAGCGATTCTCCCGGTCCAAAGTGCTCCGGAGAGGCTCTCTCCTGGCAGGGAATACCCGGCAAAAAGTGCTCCGGAGAGGCTCCCGGCGGAAAAGATATTTCCGGCGCATGGACTTGCGGGGCAGAGGACTCCCATGGTCAGGGCGAGACACGGCAGAAACCGGGCGCCGTGAAGCCCTTTCCGGAGGAGGCCGCTGAACCAGTCAACGCAAGATATCCTTCCGCGTGGTAAAGCATAGCTTTGCATCGTGCAACTGGATCGTCCGGGCATTCCTGCCCGGGGCCAACAAAACCTATCATACACACCCCCGGAAGGGAAGCCGGCAGATGCTCATGCCGCAGTTCTCTTCCGGGGTGAAGAAAGAGGTCATGGTGGTTGTGAAATCCGTCGGATGTGGGGGTGCCCCGCGATGCATGGCCCTGATGCAGAGACCTTCAGGCGGGAAAGTAGCTTGTTGTCCTGTCTGTTTTCTGCCTTCCGGAACAAGGAAAACAACCCTTCAATTTACGAAATTCCGGGGAATGAGAGATAAAAGGAAGTGTGAAAATTAGTGAAAATTTGAAGCGCCTCCGTGTCTGATTTACAGGGCGAGGGGATAGCTGGTATTCCGGCCTTGTCCGGAAACGGAAAGAGCCTCAATCTATGTCAGATATTGCAAATCGCGGGTAGCGGTGCTTTTAAAACATATTCCCGTCTCAGATACAGAAAGAGGCATACAGCGGGACTGATTTGATTCTGTTTTCGAATCCGAAGTTCTTTTCTGAAACCCGGATCGATAAGGGTGGTTTGTAACGGGTGACAAACTGTTGCAGACTTTTGGAACGAGCGTGTTCTGATGATTTGACCTCAATGGGAATAACCTCTCCCTTGTGGTTCTGGATGACAAAGTCAACTTCTGCCTTTCCCTGCGATTCCCAGTAGCAAGGTGCATACCCTCCCGAGGTAAGCACATTTGCCACGGAATTTTCAGCCAGAATTCCCTTGACAGACTGCCATGCGTGAGATTCATTCAGAATCACTGCGGGAGGAATTCCATATTTTGAACAGAGCAATCCCGTATCTGCCAGGTATATCTTAAAAGATGAATCATCGGCATACAGTTTTAGCGGAGCCAGGCCCTGACTGATCTTCACGCATTTATTGACAGTTGCTGAAGCCACCAGCCATTCCAATGCAGAGGCATACATGGTTGCCCGGGCACCTGTTCGGATCGTTTTATACTGAAACTTTTTGTTTTCCTTTGCCAGTTGTGCGGGAATGCTGTTGTAAGCAGCTAAAATCCGGACGGTTTCAGCGGGTTCGGCATATTTTGCCATGTCGGCCACATGGGCATCGGTAATGTTTTTCTGTAGTGCCACCACCAGGTTATAATCACCAGATTCAACATATTCGCCGACGACCTGCGGCATGCCTCCGACTCCCGTGAACTTCCGGTATTCATCCATAAAGGTATCATGGAGGTTACAAAAAGTATCTGTAGAATAACATTCCCGGATCAATGAAACCGCTTCATCTTTTTTCTGTGCCCTCAGAAATTCTTCCATATCCATCGGAAACATCGTCATCAGTTCGACTTTACCCACAGGAAAGGAATAATGGCTCCGTTTTATGGCAATACCCAGCAGACTGCCTGCCGCAACCACACAATATTGGGAAGCTTCTTCGGCAAAATACTTCAGGGAGGTAAGGGCGCGTTCGCAAGTCTGTATTTCGTCAAAAACGATAAGCGTGTCTTCCGGAACAACCGGAACAGCAGAGTAGGCCGACAGTTCCCTGATGATCCGGGAAGGAGTAAGGTTCCTGTCAAATATCCGGTGCAATTCCGTGCTGCTCTCGAAGTTGAAATAGGCAATGTGTTTAAAATAATTCTTACCGAATTTCAGGAGGCTGTAAGTTTTCCCGACCTGGCGGGCGCCCTGCAGAACCAGGGGAAGCCGGTTCTTCCTGTTTTTCCACTCCAGCAGCTTTTTTTCAACTTTACGTTCCATAAAATGTATTCTTATTTACATTATTGGTTCCAGAAAGTGTAAATATAATACATTTTTACGAACATAAATAGAGTATGCTTAAAAAGTAATCGGTTCATGACGAAGTTTTTTTCCGTTTTCATGATAAACAGGTTCGCTCCGCTGAAGAGGATATCGTTGAGTACCCGGTAATTCACCGGAAGCCTCTTTAACGAGCCAGTTGATACCGGGTATTCCGGCCTTGTCCGGAAACGGAAAGAGCCTCAATCTATGTCAGATATTGCAGATCGCAGATTGCGGATGAGCAATTCGTTAAAAGTATGGCGGAAGTATAAAAGGCGGCGGGAGTAATGGTTTTAAGAATTTATCGGCCTCCAGGTTGTCCACAATCCTCTGATCTTCCGATTAAGTAGAACACGAATGGTTGAATTTCGAAGATTATGACTTATTTTTGCAATAAAGAGGGCGATATGGAAACAACTATAAAAATATCAGCCAGAGAACTGAACCTCTCCTGGCTCAATAAAATAAAAACTTTATTTGAAGGGGTAGAGCAATTTGAAATTACGATCAGACCTGTTCCGGATGCTTTGCCCATTGCTAAAGAAGACCAGGAATCCTATGTATCACGTATAAACAATGCCATTTTAAACCTGGAGACAGGGAAGGACACCATTACGCTTTCAAAGGATGAATACGACCAATTGGTTCTTAGGCTAAAGCAATTAAAATGAGGCAACTGGTTTTTGAGGGAGGTGCTTTCACCGATTTCACTGACTGGGCTCAACGGGATAAAAAGACGTTTCTGAAAATCCTTGAACTTGTCAAAGCAATTGAAAGAACTCCGTTTAATGGAGTGGGAAAACCAGAACCACTTAAGTTTAACAAAAGTGGATATTGGTCTCGCAGAATCGATGATGAACACCGGTTGATTTATAAAGTGTATGAAGATACTATTCTGATAGCCAGTTGTAAAGGTCACTATAAGTGATTCATATTTCCACAAGAGTCATTCAACCGGCCCTGCAAGTTGATAAACGAGGTGAACCGGCGTTTCCGGAATGCAAGCCTAATGAAAGTCGCATGGTGCTCCGACCACATAAGGACATGTATATTTGCTCCATGCTACCAACAAGATTAATCTCCATGTTCCTCATCAGTATCGTTACAACAAGATGGTGCACGACCCGGAAAATTGCCGGCAGATTTGTTTTTGTTTCTGAATTCATACCGCCCTCTCATTCTACGGAATGATACCTGAAGCGGTGGTGCGGATCACCAGTGTCACCTCCCAGAAAACGGCCTGCTTCAGCAACAAGGCAGGGGAATACAACACCCCGGAAGCCATGGAATAACTCCGCCTTGATGAGGATTTCCTCGACCATGAACTCAATAAGGAGTTGTTCAGGGAGTCCCTGAAAGGTATGGACAGCCGGGCATTGGCCAAAAGGGTTGAAACGCTTTCTCACATTTACCAGCTATGATTTCTATGGATCACATCCGGAATTTCGTTCCTGAGAAACTCCGGAACGAACGTGTTCTGGTGATTTGACCTCTTATCAAAGTGATCACCGGAATTCGTCGTTCAGGAAAATCTATTCTTTTGAAGCTTTTAAAGGAAGAGTTGGCATGAAATACAGGAGGTAACCGGTTGGGAAAATGCCATTAATTCATTTTCCGTTGATTTTGATGCTGATATTTATATTACAGGTTCCAATTCCCATATTATTCCTTCGGAACTGGCTACCTATTTGTCGGGCCGTTACGTCGAACTGAACCTGTTTCCCCTTTCTTTCAAAGAGCACCTGCTTTTCATGGAAAGCCGAACTGGCAGTGCAATGAAGGATGTGCACAGTGCATTCACCGGGTACAGCGCTTTGACTTGAAGGGAAAGGAGATCCTCAAAACGAATGAGAAATATTTTGTGGGTGATCATGCTTTGGTATATGCGGTGATGGGGTATCGCGACCGGTTTATCGCGGGGATCCTTGAAAATATAGTCATGCTTGAGCTTCGCAGGAGAGGGTACAGGGTCTTCACGGGCAGGTCTGATGAAAGGGAAATTGATTTTATTGCTGAATTAAATGAGCGAAAAGTTTATGTTCAGGTGACTTATAAAATAAGTGAACCATCCACATTTGAACGGGAATTCTCGATATTGCGTGAAATCAGGGACCATCATCCAAAATATGTAGTGACAATGGATGAGATTTGGCGGGACAATGTGGATGGGATCAGGCATATGCACATTGCAGATTTTCTTTTGCTTGCCGAATTCTAATCATTCCATTCCTAAAGCTTTGACCTCCAGGAAAAGTCGCGTGACGGAGGGTCAGTTGCTCTTTGCCCCCTAAAGAGGATGTTGTAGAGGGACCTGTCTTAATGCCTGTCGAATAATACAAATCTTGCCGGTAACTTAGCACGATATATTGATCTTTTCTCCTCCCATTGACTACTCTACATTAAAAGCCGGCTGAGCCCCTCCTAGTAAAAGCGCTGTTGTTTTGCAGGATAAAAGCGCCTCATTAAGGGGCCAGTTGATAACGGATTCCCGGCCTTACCCGGAAATGGAAAGAGCAATATTTTCTGTCAGGTATTGCAGGAATGAATAAAATATATGATATTTGCCAATAAATAATATTTAAAACGTGAAATAAATCACGAAAATAATATTAAATATGTGATTTATGCAAATACGCAGAAATTTATTCCAGCAGCTTCGGGACTGGAAAGAGAGTTTTCCCAGGAAACCACTGGTACTGCAGGGGCCCCGGCAGGTAGGAAAAACATGGATTCTTAAGGAATTTGGGCATGAATACTTTGACCAGGTTGCTTATTTTAATTTTGAAAAACAACCTGAAATAAAGCAATTTTTTCAAGTGACGAAAGATCCTCACCGGATAATAGGGAATTTGTCATTTTTGGTTGACTCACCCATTGTCCCAGGGAAAACTCTGGTCATTCTTGACGAAATTCAGGAATGTACCGATGCGTTGAACAGCTTAAAATATTTCTGTGAGGAAATGCCTGATCTTGCCATTGCAAGTGCCGGTTCATTACTGGGGGTTGCTTTGAGCAGGGGAGTATCCTTTCCTGTGGGGAAAGTCGACTTTCTCGATGTTTCACCGGTTACTTTCTCGGAATTTCTTTCGGAATCTGACCTTAATCTTTTCCGGTATGTGGAAAGCATTGACCGGATTGAGCCTATTCCAGATATCTTTTACAATGCCCTGCATGAAAAACTGAAGATGTACTTCATCAGTGGTGGAATGCCTGAAGCTGTGGCCAGTATGATTGAAAATCAGAATTCTGACAGGATACAGCAAATTCTTCAGAGTATTATCCGATCCTATCAGCTTGATTTCTCGAAATATGTTGACAATAAAGATATACAGAAAATTAATTACATATGGTCATCGCTACCTTCCCAGCTTGCGCGGGAAAACAGGAAATTTCTGTACCAGACGGTTAAAGAGGGTGCACGGGCAAGGGAATATGAAAATGCATTACAATGGCTCATCAATTCAGGCCTGGTATTAAGGGTCTATTGCTCAACCAAGCCTGGATTGCCCGTTACATCGTATGATGATTTGACTGCGTTTAAAATTTATCTTTTTGATGTGGGAATTCTCAGAAGAATGTCTCAGTTAAATCCATTGGCTGTAACCGAAGGGAACCGGTTATTTACTGAATTCAAGGGAGCACTGACTGAAAATTTCATTCTGCAGTGCCTTTGTAATCAATTTGAAGGAATTCCAAGGTATTGGAAGTCAGGAAATAAGGCCGAAGTTGACTTCCTGGTGTCCTATGAAAACACTATAATACCGGTAGAGGTTAAGTCGGATGAAAACTTTAGGAGTAAAAGCCTTACTTTTTACAGGAAGCAGTATTCCCCGGCGGTTGGCCTCCGTTTTTCTTTAAAAAACCTGAAGAATGAAGGTGGAGTGGTCAACATTCCCTTATTCCTGGCAGATTATACCCGGAAAATCCTAAGCATGGTGTAATGGTTTTCCGGGGGAACTCCACCAACTATTCCGACTGCCTGGCCACCGTGGATGGGATAGTCAAATACGCCATCCTGGCCGTTCTCCTGTGGCCATGGTAATTCCCCGAAAGCCTCTTTAGCTGGCAAGTTGATAATGGCGCTTTGAGTTGACGCTTCTCAACACAAAAGTGCTTCAACCGATCAATCTATTTACTTCAGACAGGAATTCGCTCATTTCAGAGAGCATAATTTCTACTTCCGGTGTAGAGAAGCTGATAAAAGCATCATAATCCCCCTTTGTCCGGTTTTGAAATGCATTACGTAGAATTTTCCCGTATTTTGGATCTGAGGTTCCGGGCATAATGAATTCCCTGTTGAACCACCCAATCAGCTGACTATGTTTTGATGTTTCAAATCCTTTTTTCAGTGCAAGTGCAGTTAAGGCATAATACATGCCGTAATATATTCGATTGACTGCAATAATCAATTTGTCATTAGCTATTAGAAACTTAGCAAGTTCCAGTGTATCAGAGGCCTGATTTAATCTATGCTCAACCAGGTCATTTCTATCATTTTCTGTAATCATGCGTAGAGGCCAGATGTTAAAGCATTAACAAAAATCGGTTGTTTCCCTCTTAAAGTAGATAACTCTGCCTCGCTTATTATGTGAGTGTCAGTTAGAATGCTGTATTTCAGTTCAATCCCATAGCAAATGTCAGAAATGACCCGTTCTGTTCTCCAGTCTGCCTTTTCTTTAACAATGATGAGAATATCATAGTCAGAATCCTTTTCAGCTTTTCCTGTAATTTGTGAACCGAAAAGAATGACATTTAAAATATACCCTGGGAATTCTTCTTTTAACCTAAGGCTTAATTCAGAGACTATTTTTCTTTTATTTCTATTCATAGTTGTACGCATCCCAAAGTTACGAAATCCTTGGTAATAAAACTAATTCCCCAGGCGCCTCTTTAACGGGCAGGTTGATAGCGGATATTCCGGCCCTGCCCGGAAATGGAAAGAGCCTCAATTTCTTTCAGGTATTGCAGATCGCGGGTGGCGGTGGCTTTTAAAACATGGTTAAAGCAGAAATTCTACGGAATGATACCTGAAGCGGTGGTGCGGATCACCAGTGTTACCTCTCTGAAAACGGCCCACTTCAGCAACAAGGCAGGGGAATACAACACCCCGGAAGACATGGAAGAACTCCGCCTTGATGAGGATTTCCTCGGCCATGACCTCAACAAGGAACTGTTCAGAGAGTATCTGAAAGGTATGGACAGCCGGGCATTGGCCAAAAGGGTTGAAACGCTAAATCATGTTTACCTGCTATGATTTCTATGGATCACATCCGGAATTTCTTTCCTGAGGAACTCTGGAACGAAGCGATCTTTATGATGTGATGTTTCTGTTGTCGCAGTCACTTCCCGACTTTAATTTTCCGAAGCAACGCCGCGGAATCCCTGACATGCCGGAATTGAAGAAAGCTGCAGAGGAAATTTTCAGTACCATTGACCTGAAGGTAAAAATGAGGGATTTTGATCACCTCCTGTTCAACCTGGCAAATAGTGCCCGGATTCTGCATTGCCAGGAATTTTTCCGAAACTTGTAATCTTTTCTAAATTCTGGCTCCTTGAAGAGGATATTGCAGAGGACCCTCCGGAAGTGCTCTGGTTGCTTTTGGCATCCTTAAAGAGGATATTGTAGAAGGACCTGTCTTAATGCCTATCGAATGATACATAAATAATAGAATAATGCCTATCGAATGATATAAAATAGCTGAATAAATGGGTATGGTTTGTGACATTTCATTAAAATGCACTACCTTTGAATGAAAAGTAGCAGGAATATCATGTACGACCGGAAAATCATAACCAAATTGATTGAGTGGAAGGATTCACCCTACCGCAAGCCACTTGTTCTGCGGGGAGCACGTCAGGTGGGAAAAACAACACTCATTGATCAGTTTGCCTCCTTTTTCGATCAATATATCTATCTTAATCTCGAGGTGGATGAGGATAAAGTCATTTTTCAGAACAGAAGTTCCATTGAGGAAATTGTGGATGCTCTGTTTTTTATGAAGGACAAAAAGAAGAATGATGGGAGCACGCTGATATTTATTGATGAGATTCAAGAGTTGCCGGAGGCTATCGGCACTTTAAGATATTTTTACGAGAAATTTCCGGACTACCATGTTGTAGCAGCAGGATCGCTCCTTGAGGCAGTCTTTAATAGTAAAGTGCAATTTCCTGTAGGTCGTGTGGATTACCTTGTTTTACATCCTTTTTCATTTGAGGAATTCCTGTTAGCGTGCGGGGAGAAACAAGTTTTGGAACAATTTTATCATATTCCTGTCGCTCCGTTCGCACATGAGAGACTCATGAAATTTTTCCATACGTATACTTTGATCGGAGGAATGCCTGAAGCCGTAAAAAGATATGTGGAGAAACAGGATCTGGTATCCCTGAAACCGGTTTATGAGACGCTGCTGCTGAGTTATTTGGATGATGTAGAGAAATATGCACGTAACCATACCCAAATTCAGGTTATTAGGCATGCTATTCCGGCATGTTTCAGAGAGGCTGGTTCGCGGATTAAGTTCCACGGTTTCGGATCCTCCGTTTACGGTTCACGTGAAATGGGCGAAGCCCTGAGAACTTTACAAAAGGCAAGGTTGATCAATCTGGTTTACCCCACTGTCCAGACCAGACTCCCCTTTATGCCAGATTTTAAAAAATCGCCCAGATTACATGTAGTTGATACCGGGTTATTCAATTACTTCGCCGGAATACAGAAGGATGTTTTTAATTCCGGTGATTTGACAGATGTATTTTATGGCAGGGTGATTGAACATGTAGTAGGTCAGGAACTTACAGCTATCAATGACGATTTGTTGAGGAACCTGCTTTTTTGGGTACGGGAGAAAGAGGGGGCATCTTCCGAACTTGATTATTTGATGGTCAGAGATGGAAAGGGTTACCCTGTTGAAGTTAAATCAGGTAAATCCGGAAAATTGAGGTCCCTGCATCAATATGTAGACAGTTCTAAAAGCAGTTTAGCTATCCGCTTATATGCCGGGTCCCTGAGTGTTGAAAAACTAAAGACACTGACGGGAACACCCTTTACACTGCTGAATATTCCTTACTATCTTGCCGGTAACTTAGCAGGGTATATAGATCATTTTGCAACTCAATAATTGCCCCTCATCAGTTGCTTCTGGCTCCTTGAAGAGGATGTTGATCATGGCGCTCCGGAAGTGCCCTGGTTGCTCTTCGTTCCCTTAATGACGATGTTAAACACCGCCCGCCAGAAATACCGGAGGTCTGTGCGCAGGGGGGCCTTCTCCCAGGCGTCGAGGTCGCGCATTTCCGGGGCCATCGTGCATTCAGTTCATTCCTGCAAAAACAAATTAAAGAAAAATATTATTAGAAATATGTTTGTAAAACTTAATCCAATATTATATATTTACCTTGTATTTATAAAGAAGCCCAATGGAAAGGTTAATTACAAAAAGGCTTATTGAATGGAAAGATCAGGTCAACCGGAAGCCTTTAATACTCAGAGGAGCCCGGCAGGTAGGTAAGACATGGGTCATAAATGATTTCGGAAAGAACCATTTTAAGGGAAAGGTACATCACGTAAATTTTGAGAAGCATCCTGACTGGCATCCCATATTTGATTTGAATTTTGATGTAAGACGCATCCTTTCAGAACTGGAGGTGGTATTGAATTCACGCATCATTCCCGGGGAAGATCTGCTTTTTTTTGACGAGATCCAGAGTTGCCCAAGAGCGATGATGTCTTTGAGGTACTTTTATGAAGAAATGCCTGCGTTGCATCTCATATCAGCGGGATCTTTACTGGATTTTGCATTCAGGGACATTCCTGTGCCGGTGGGCCGGGTGCAGTTTTTAAACATGTTCCCACTGAGTTTTCCGGAATTTTTGCTGGCAACGGGTCATCAGATGCTTGCTGAAAAAATTCTGGAACTGCCTCAAAAATTGTCTGACACAGTACACCAATCCCTTTTGAACCAGGTGCGAAACTATTTCTTTGTCGGAGGAATGCCTGAATGTGTTGATTTTTTCTCGAAGAACGGCAGTTTTGTCAAGGTGTTTGACATACAGCTTGATTTGGTCAATACATTCAGAGCCGATTTTTCAAAGTACGCACCTTATTCCGATAAGCAATGTTTAAATCAGGTTTTGACCTCTTTGGCAAAAAATGTGGGCAGGCAAATTAAATATGCGCGGCTGTCGACTGATTTTTCAATTCCGACGATAAAAAAGGCGTATGACTTGCTTTGGCAAGCACAAGTCATCAGGAAAATTCCATCGGCAAGTCCGTCAGGATTACCATTGGAAGTATCGGCTTCTGGTAAGAAGTTTAAAACGATGCTGATGGATATCGGTATTATGCAGCAGATTTGTGGTTTGCCTGTGGATTCCGAAGCATTCAAAACCGGATTACTGGATATTCACAAAGGTGCCCTTGCCGAACAATTTGTCGGCCAGGAAATGGTGGCGGCTTCTGGTAATGATACCCTTTACTATTGGTCACGGGACGAAAAAAGCAGCACCTCAGAGGTGGATTATCTGATTTCAGGAAGAGGAAACGTCATTCCTTTGGAGGTGAAGAGTGGAGTGGCCGGAAAACTGAAAAGCATGCATTTGTTGCTAAACACCTTTCCCCAATGTCCTTATGGAGTTGTCCTTTCTGCGGCACCTTATTCAACTCTTTCGGAACAGAAACTGGTTTTTCTGCCCATATATTATGCCTATCAGTTGGGGGCTGATCCCGGGTTAACCATGATATAGCATTTTTCCGAATGTGCCCTGACCGTTCATGGCCCCTTTGATGGGGAAATTGGGCAGCAAGCCCTCCGGGAGTGCCCTAGTTGCTTTTCGCTCCCTTAACGACGATGTTATACACCGCCCGCCAGAAATAGCGGATGTCGGTACGCAGGGGGGCCTTCTCCCAGGCATCGAGATAGCGCATTTCCGAGGCCTGGATCTCCTCCAGCGTTTCCGGAAGGTCATAATAAAAGGGCGGGATGAGTCCGGGTTTGAAACGGATGCGCCGCTGCTGCAATTCCGGGGAGTAAAGGCTGAAGTAGTGGCGGCTGAGGGGGCGCACGCCCACCAGTTTGACATCGCCGCGCATCCAGTTCCAGAGGCTGGGCAGCTCGTCGAGCCAGTAGCGGCGCAGGAAGCTTCCCAGGGTGGTCACGCGGAAGTCGTCACGGAATTTTCCCCCTGCTGCCAGGTGGTTATGCTCGTAGACATACTCCTGGATGAACTCGCTGTAGGGGTACATCGTCCGGAGCTTGTATATTTTCAGCAGCTTCCCGTTCTGTCCCACACGCAAAAGATGGATCAGCGGTCCGTATGTGGCGTTCTGGTAGTCGAGGGGCACCCCTTTTTTCTCTCCGGAAAGGCAGTAGACCCCATTGTTGCCGATCTCTTCGCCGATGGCGAATCCGGTGGCGCTGAGGCGGCCCATGATTTCCGTGCGGCTCATCACGTAGCTGGTGCCATTGGTCAGGCGGTACCAGATCTTCCGGAAGGGCGGCAGCTTGGGCAGCACCCGCATCAGCAGGTAGTCAAAGAAATAATAGATCCTATTGATCACCGGGGGGTACTTATGCATGATCCTTTTCCGGCGCTGATCGACCGTTTCGGCGCTGACCACCAGCAATCCCCCCTCCTGCAGGCGGCTGTTGGCCACCTCCAGGAAATGGTTGATGTACCGGGTGCGGTTCAGCGGGTGGATGCTGATGATGTTCTTCTGGCTGTTCTCGGGAAAGGAGAGGAGCGAAGCACTGTCGGAGGTGTCGATGACCAGACAGCTGTCACCATTCTGCGGGAAATGGGAATGCAGGAACTTCCGCAGGACCGGACTGGCATTTTTAAGGGCCGGCTGGCCCAGCAGGGTCTCCCCTGACGGAAACTCCTCCTCCTCTTCCGCAGGAAGAAACCTGTTCAGGTGGCGGTCAAAATCCTTGTCTTCGGTGATCTCCTCCGGATCGAGCAGGGGCACCGATTCGCGGAAGAGGGAGACCACCAGGATCATAAGGTACTCGCCGGCGAGCAGTCCGAAGATGTTGGTCAGGATCATCAGCCGGGAGATGCCGTGCGCATGGTAAAGGGAGAGGAAAAGGAGGGCGGCCAGGGCCGAGATGACCCAGCACTGCATGTACCGGCTGATGAGGCGCGTGATGGAGAGGCGGGTGCGGTATTCGTATTTGCCCGAGAAGAGGGAAACCAGCAGGTGAAACCCGTAGTAGGCGGCGGCGGGAACGAAATAAAGCCTGATTTCCTGAAAGGTATGGCCTTCATGGAGCCATAGCGACACCAGGAACACAATGAGGGCTATCAGAATGTCTGCAAAAAGCTGCCGTAAAAATCTCTTCATAGATGGTTCGTCCCAGGAAAGCCGCGCAGACCTTCCATTTGCCGGAATTGCCTTGCAAATATAGCACATAGAGGCATTGGCTCCAATTGTTCCAGGCCGAACTTAGGAGAAAACATATTTTAAAACATATTTTTAATTGTTGGGCATTAAATAAAATATTTTATAAATTTGCCCTGGATAAATAAAACTAATTACAAAATAAGCCTGAACAGCGCGGCCCGCCTGGCTTTCATCAGAAAACCGGTTCGCGCAGCAGTCCGGCTCAACATAAAGACGAAAATGAAACTTTTCCTGAAAGATATCGAGGAGTTCAATGTTCAGAACCGGCAATTTGCGCAGAAACGGAAGATAGTCTCGTTGCTGAACAAGTCGGAGCAGCCCCTGACCATTCCGGCGATCTGCCAGCGGGTGAAGCTGAGTGTTCCGACGGGGACCAAGCTGATCAATGAGTTGTTTGAGGACGGGGTGATCGTGGAGGCCGGAAAGCTGGAGACCGAGAGTGGCCGCCGTCCGCTTCTCTACCGCGTCGACCCCGGTTATGCCTATTCCATAGGGGTGGTGATCCTTCTGAAGGGGATCTCCTTTTCGGTTTTCAACCTCTCTATGGAAAAGGTATTCGGGTGCGAAAAAAGCTCCTTTGTGCTGGAGAATACCCCCGAATGCCTGGAGGAGGTGATCGCCTTCTTCCGCGAATCTCTTGACCGTTCCGGGATTCCCGAAAAGCGGATCCTGGGGATGGGCATCGGGATCACCGGCCGGGTCAACTCCCACACCGGCCATTCCTTCAACTATTTTGACTTCCCCGAGAAACCCCTGGCGGCCTATATCGGGAAGCACTTCTCCTTTCCGGTGTACCTGGACAATGACACGCGGGTTTCCGGACTGGCGGAGCAGGTGTTCGGGCAGGCGCGCGAGCGGAAAAATGCCTTCGTGGTCAACCTGAGCCGCGGACTGGGACTGGTGATCATCAGCAACGGGGAGATCGTGGAAGGGGAGGAGTCCTTTGCCGGGGAGTTCGGTCACATCCAGTTCGGCGACTCCGACCGGTTGTGTCTCTGCGGCAAGCGGGGATGCCTGGGAACCGAGGTGTCGGGATACGCCCTGGAGCAGAATTTCAGGGAGAAGCGGGCCGCCGGGGAGGTCTCCCTCCTTTCGGCACCCGCAGAAAACGGATCCGGCGGGAGCGTCCAGTACGGCGACATCCTGGAAGCCGCACTGGGGGGAGATGCCCTCTCCATTTCGCTGGTCCACCAGATCGGATTCCGGCTGGGCAAGGCACTGGGGAGCATGATCAACCTGCTCAACCCGGGGGTGATCATCATCGGGGGCACCTTCAGCACCGCCGGGGAGATCCTGACCGACGCCATCAAGGCGGGCATGCGCCATACCGCCCTGATGCTGCCCCTGCGTTCCTGCGAGCTGATCTTCTCCTCGCTGGGCTCCGACGGGGCCGTCAAGGGGGCCGGGGCCATTGTGTTGCGGAAACTAAAACTGATATAACCGCTTCTTGCCGCTTATATCCACATGTAAATATTTATACGCGTTTATAATCATTTATCGCCCAACTTACCGGCTTTTCGGCATTTATCATCGACAGCACGCATTTATCATCGACAGCAGGCATTTATAAACACCTGAAAGTCAAATAACATCACATAATAACCAATTATAAACACTTAATAACCATTTATGATCCACATGAAAATTACACAACGGGCAAGTCTCAGGCGGTGTGCCCTGGTAGCGTTCCTGCTGCTGCTGGCACCTCTCTCCTGGGCACAGAACCTGGTGAGGGGGACGGTGACCGACCAGAACGGTCTGCCTCTCACCGGAGCGACCATCGCCGTCAAGGGGACGACGACAGGAACCACCACGGATGTGAACGGCAATTTTACCCTTAACCTGCCTACGGGAAGCGAAACCCTGATCTTTGCCTTCATCGGCTATGAACGGGTGGAAATGCCGGTGCGGAACCAGAAAACCATCAATGTAGTGCTGCGCGAACAAAGCGAAGGCATCAACGAGGTGGTCGTCGTGGGCTACGGCACCCAGAAGCGGGGAAGCATCACCGGTGCGGTCAGCGCGATCGGCGGTGAGGAACTCCTCAAACGGCCCACGGGCAACATCACCAACATGCTCGGGGGGGTCGTCTCGGGCGTGATCTCCCTCCAGCAATCGGGGCAGCCGGGTTCTGACGGCTCCAGCATCATCGTCCGCGGTTCCTCGGCCAAATACATCGTCGACGGCATCGAACGGAGCATCTCCGAAATCGACCCCAACGAAATCGCCTCCATCTCGGTGCTGAAGGATGCCTCCTCTGCATCGGTATACGGACTGGATGCCAACACGGTGGTGATTGTCACCACCAAGCGCGGTGCCACGGCGCCCTCGCGGATCACCTTCACGGGTGCCTACGGCGTGAGCACCAACACCCTGATGCTCGATATGCTCGACGCCCCGGGCTATGCCTATTGGTACAACAAGGCGCGGGAGATGGACGGCGATGCGCCCGTCTTCTCGCAGTCGCATGTCGAAATGATGACCAATAACGATCCCACCGACGGATGGCACAACACCAACTGGTATGAGGAGACCTTCGGCATCGGCACCAACACCAACCTGAACGTCAACGCCACCGGGGGAACCGAAAAGATCAAGTATTTCGTTTCCCTGGGCAACTATGCCCAGGAGGGGAATGTGAGGGGCTTCGATTACAACCGGCTGAACCTCCGCTCGAATATCGACGCCATCATCGCCGACCATCTCACCCTGACCTTTGACGTGTCGGGGAGGATCGAAGCCCGCAAGCGGCCGGGGTACAGCGCCTCTCCGGGCGACTGGAACAACATCCCCCAGCAGGCCATCAGGGCGCATCCCTACGTTCCGGCAGAGATTGACGGGGTTCCCGTGTCAACACGGACTGCCAGTTCCTATGTGAATCCGCTGGCCGCTTCCGACCTCACGGGCTACAACCGGAACAAGACCAACATCCTCCAGACCAACCTGGCCCTCAACTACGACGCCCCTTTCCTGAAGGGACTCAGCTTCAAATTCCTGACGGCTTTTGACGCCTCCTACCAGACCTCCAAGGGCTTCTCGACGCCTTACTATACCTGGGTGGCCACGGCCCCCACGGCTCCCACGGGCGACATCAGCTATGTGAAGACCTACGATGCCCGCGGCACCACGACCAGTCTGGTCGAGGGTCTGGGCCACTACACCCACCTGACCACCAACAGCAGTGTGAAATATGCCAACAAATTCGGCCTCCACAACGTGGAACTGCTCGGGCTGGTGGAGACCATCCAGCGCGACGGCAACAACTTCGGCGCCTATGGTTACGGCTTTGACATCCCGGAACTCGACGAGCTGAGCTTTGCCAAGCTGAAGGAAAAGAACGACGTGTCGGGGAGCAGCTACCAGCAGCGTACCGCTGGTTTCCTGGGGCGCGTCAACTACGACTACGACAACAAATACCTCGCAGAATTCTCCTACCGCTACGATGGCAGCTATGTCTTCGGCGGAATGGTGGAGGGCAAGCGGTGGAGTCCATTTCCGGCGGGCTCCCTGGGCTGGCGCATCTCCAATGAGGAGTGGTTCAAACAGGCCCTTCCCCAGTTCGACAACCTCAAGCTGAGGGGGAGTATCGGATTGACAGGGACCACAGAAATTCCTGCTTACTACTATCTGAACACCCTTTCGTTCCTGGCCGACCCGGCGGTGGTCATCGGTGGTGTGGCCCAGAGCGGGCTCCTCACGAGCCGCCCGGCCAACATCAACCTCACCTGGGCCAAAGCCCTCCAGTACAACGCTGGGGTCGATGCCACCCTCTGGGGCGGTCTTCTGGGCTTCGAGTTTGACGTATTCTACAAATACATCTACGACATGCTCAGCTCGGTCGACGCCACCTATCCCGACAGCTACGGCGGATATGTCTACGGTTATGCCAACAACAACAAGCAGGACCACAAGGGTTTTGAGGTGATGGTGAACCACCGCCACAAGATCGGCGACTTCAGCTACCGGGTAGGCCTCAACGGCACCTACACCAAGCGGCGGTGGCTGCGTTACGGCGATTCCGCCAACACCCCCGACTGGCTGAAACTTACCGGCAAGGAGGTGGGTTCCCAGGTGGGCTTCATCGCCCTGGGGCTTTTCAAGGACCAGGAAGATATTGACAATTCGGCGCTCATCGAGGGCAAGGCCGTCCGCCCGGGCGACATCAAATACCTCGACCGCAATGGCGACGGCAAGATCAGCTACGAGCAGGACCGCGGTTACATTGGCCTCTCGGCTTATCCGAAGTTCATCGGGGGTTTCACCTTCGATGCCGACTGGAAGGGATTTGACCTGGCCTTCATCTGGCAGGGCGCCCTGGGGCGCGACGTGGCCCTGACCGGAGTCTACAGCGGCGGCATCATGGACAACACCTCGATGACCAAGCCCTTCTACCATGGGGGCAACTCGCCGGCCTATCTTGTCGAGAACTCATGGCGCGAAGACCATACCGATGCCGAATTTCCGCGCCTCGCCCTGGTGGCGGCCAGCTCCAACAACGCCTTCTCCTCGACCTACTGGTACCGGAACGGTGACTACCTCCGCCTGAAAACCGCCCAGTTGGGCTACACCCTCCCGCAGAGCCTCCTGAAGGGCATCGGCGTCTACGGCCTTCGCATCTATGCCGATGGCCAGAACCTGCTCACCTTCAGCAAGCTGAACAAATACAACATCGACCCGGAGCAACCCGGCGTATCCAACGGTTACTATCCGCAGCAGAGAGTCTTCTCCATGGGGATCAAACTGACATTTTAACGATCAAAACCTGATGTTATGCGAAACAAGATAATTTCCGCAGCCCTGCTGCTTACCATGAGCCTCTTCACCGGGTGTGACGACTTTCTGGATACCACGGCCACCGACCGGATTTCCGACAAGATCGTCTGGGAGAGCGCCTCGAACATCACCCTTTATGTGAACGGCTTTTATCCCTATATCGACCGGTACGGCAGTTTCGGCACCGCCCAGTTCAGCGGTAACCTGACCGAAGGGCTCACCGAAACCCTCAAGTACGGCAGTTATGTTCCGGGGAGCAAAGCCGGCGATGCCAACATGTATGTGTTTACACCTGAAATGATGAATCCCTCCGGAAACCTTCTCAACACGTGGGCAGCCACCTATGAGCGTATCCGCAGGGTCAACGAGTTTCTCGTGGGACTGGAGAAGTATTCCACGTTGAGTGACGAGGAGAACAAGATTTTCGAGGGACAGGCCCGCTTTTTCAGAGCGTTCCTTTACTTCCAGCTGGCCAAACGGCACGGAGGGGTGATCCTCTATACCAACATGGACCTCCAGAAGGACAAGAACCGTTCTTCGGCCGAGGAGACCTGGAACCTGATTGCCGAAGACCTCGACTATGCGGCGTCGGTATTGCCGGCGGCATGGGGGAATGGTGACCGGGGCCGGGTGACCAAAGGGGCGGCTCTGGCCTTCAAATCGCGGGCGATGCTCTACGCCGGAAGGTGGGAAGCTGCCAAAGCGGCTGCCGATGAGGTCATCGCCCTGGGCGTCTACCAGCTCATGCCCCAGTACAAGGATGCCTGGAAGGGCGGCAATGCCGAGTCGATCCTCGAGTACAACTACCTGATCACCGGGCCGAACCACACCTTTGACAAGGATTACGCCACCTTCGGCGAGATCGAGAACCAGGGGGGCAGTGGCTGTCCGACCCAGGAGATGGTGGAGGCCTATGAGAGCAAGGATGGGCAGAAGGTGGACTGGAGTGCCTGGCATGTGGCCGGGGGAACGACCGTGCGCCCGCCCTATGAGAACCTGGATCCCCGGTTTGCGGCCACCGTCACCTACAACGGATCGACCTGGAAGGGACGGACCATGGAGAACAGCGTCAACGGCACCGCCGGGAGATACATGGGGTACCGTGACGACACCTACGCCAAGGGGCGCACGACCACCGGCTATTACCTCCGGAAGTTCATGGATGAGGCCCATACCGACCTGATCACCTACCGGAGCACCCAGACCTGGGTAGAGCTCCGCCTGGCGGAAGTCTACCTGAACCGTGCCGAGGCCAGCTTCCGGCTGGGCAACAGCAGTGCAGCCCTGAGTGACCTCAACACGGTGCGCGGGCGCACAGGCGTAGCCTTGCCTCCCCTCAGTGGCCTTTCCGGAGATGCCCTCTTCAAAGCCATCAGGCAGGAGCGCAAGATCGAACTGGCCTACGAAGGCCACCTCTACTGGGACATGCGCCGCTGGCGCCTCGCCCACACCGAATACAACGGCTACCGCGTCCATGGGATGAAAATCTCCAAAAACGAGGCCGGCTGGCTCTATGAATATGTCGACTGCGACCTCCAGGACCGTAAATTCCTCGAGAAGACCTATGTCCTCCCGGTGCCCTACAGCGAAATGGAGAACAACGGCGCCATCGAACAGTATGATGAGTGGAAGTGAGATGAGACAACAGGCGTTTCACGAAAGATTCTTAAAAAGTTACAACGATAAGATTATGAAGAACAGAATATTATCTATACTGATACTGGGCGTCATGCTGATGGCCGGCGGGTGTCACGAGCCCGACGAGCTGCTGCCCCCGGTATCGCGCAACGGTATCAACAGCATCACCGCCACCTTTGAGGACGGCACCGGCACTTTCACGGGGTACTTCACCGAAGGCAGCCAGGAGATCGTCATTCCCATTCCGTTTTTCTATCCGGAAAGCAGCGACAACGCCGTGACCCAGGATCAACTGAAGAAGATGCGCGTCAAGGCCAACCTCGACGACAACGTGGTGGTTTCTCCGTCGCTGTTGTTCATGGACCTGACACAGTCCAACACAATCACGGTCACCGACCAGCTCAAGCAGCAGAAACAGTACACGGTGCGGGGCGAGATCCGCAAGAGCAGCGAGTGCCAGATCAAGGAGTTCACGATTCCGTCACTGGGACTGGCGGGGGTGATCAATGAGAATACGAAGACCATCTCGCTGGTGGCCATTGAGGAGCTGGCGCCCGCGCTGGCTGAGGTGACCCTTTCGTACCATGCCACCATATCGCCCGATCCGCGGACCACGGAGCTCAACTACAACACCCAGCCGAAGCTGACGGTGACGGCCCACGACGGGGCGACCACCGCGGTCTACACCGTGGTGAAGGAGACGCCCGGGAAGCTGCCCTACGGGATCCGCAGCGGAAGCGCCAAGATGCTCTTCGCTAAAAAACTGAAGGCCGATGTGGGCATCACCGTCGACCACCTCACGGGAGGCATCGCCGTGACGAAGGATTACGTGATCCTCAACACCAGGAATGCCAACTCGATCTACCTCAATGCCAAGACCGGCGAAAAGGTGGGTGAAATCGACCTGGGAGCCCTCAAGGGGAGCCTCACCAACTTCTACAACACCGCCGACGATGACGGCAACGTGCTGATCTGTAACCTGGCGCCCAATGCCGGATCGTTTAAGGTCTACAAGCTCACTTCGGTGACTTCCACTCCGGAACTGATGATCGAGTGGAACGGGGGGGTGGCCATCGGGCGGAAGCTCTCCGTGATGGGGAGTATCGACGGGGACGCCATCATCACGGCGCCCATTCTGGCGGCCGGACAGAAATTCGCCCGCTGGAAGGTGACCGGCGGCGTGCTGGCCTCCCAGGAGCCCGAGGTGGTCACCATGACCGGACTCGCCAAGGGGTGGACGACCAACTGCGACATCGTCTACACCTCGGCCACCGACGTGAACAGCGACTACTTCGTGGCCAGCTATTCCGACAATACCTTTGCCTGGGTCGACGGCGTCACCAACACGGTGCGCAAGTCGCTGGAATCGATCAGCCCCAACTACATCCCCAATGCGGTGGACTATGTGACCTTCAACAACGCGAAGTACACGGCCCACAACTGGGTCAACAGCTTTAACTGGGGTGCCGCCGATGCCGTGTGGATGCTCGACGTGAGCAACGACGCCAACTTCGCGGGCAACCTTGAAACCTATACCTGTCCGGCTGTGGTGTGGGAATGCGAGCGTGACAAGTGGGGGCCCAAGGGGATCGCCCCGGTGGTGCCCAATACCAACGGTACGGGAGATGTGGCCTTCAGGGTCTCTGACGACGGCTATTTCCTCTATCTTTACTTCATGTTTACCAACGGCTATGTCGTAGGATATCAATTCGACTGTATAGATATGTAAATGACTGGTGAGGCGCAACCCCCGCCCGGGGGTTGCGCCCGACACCACAAGAAAAGAGGATGAGAAAGGAACGCTGGATGGTTTTGATGGCCGCCCTGGTCATAGCGATGGGGTCGGTACTGGTTTCCTGTGGAAAGGAAAAAGAGAAGGAGTATGAGTGGGAGTGGGAAGAGGAGGAAGATGTGGCGTTGAAGCCGCGGTTTATCTGGATCGATGCGGCGGCCAATTTTCCCGATTTTGCCAACAGCAGGGAGAACATCCGGCGTGATCTGGCGCTGGCCAAAGATGCGGGGTTCACCGATGTGGTGGTGGATGTGCGGCCCACGACGGGCGATGTGCTCTTCACGACCGATGTGGTGGCGCAGGTGCAGTGGCTGGGAGCCTGGCGGAACGGGGTCTACGGGAAGTATGAGCGGACGGCCACGTGGGATTACCTCCAGGCCTTCATCGAGGAGGGGCATGCCCTGGGGCTGAAGGTCCACGCCGGAGTCAACACCTTTACGGGGGGCAACGGTAATTCCCTGGGGAACCAGGGGGTCCTGCACCGGGAAAGTGCCAAAAAGGAGTGGGCGACCCATCTGCTCACCTCCACGGGCGCCGTCAACGTCATGGAGCTGGGGAACAACGAGAAGTTCTTCAATCCCGTGCGGGAGGAGGTGCAGGAGTACCTCTGTGCGATGCTGGAGGACCTGGCGGCATACAGGGATCTTGACGGGATCATCCTGGACCGGGCGCGGTTCAACAACCTGAACAGCGACTTCTCCCCCTACACGCGGACGAAATTCGAGGCGTTTCTGGGGTACAAGGTGTTGAATTTTCCCGGAGACGTGATGGCTTACGGCACCAAAACGGGCAGCCTGCCAGCGACGCTGCCGGTTTATTTCAAGCAGTGGCTGGAGTTCAGGGCCAAGACGATCCATGATTTCATGGCCAACGCGCGCAGCCGGGTGAAGGCCGTCAACCCGAAGATCAGCTTCGGCGTCTATGTCGGGGGGTGGTATTCGACCTATTACGAGAACGGGGTCAACTGGGCGAGTCCGGAGTACAATACCGCGGCGAGTTATTCATGGGCCACGGCGACCTATAAGAATCAGGGGTATGCCGACCTGATGGATGTGATCCTGATCGGGGCGTATGCGGCGCCGACGCGGATTTATGGGACCAGCGAGTGGACGGTGCAGGGATTCTGTACGCGGGCCATGGATCTGGTGAAGGGGGATGCCCCGGTGATCGGCGGGCCCGATGTGGGCAATGGCGAGTGGGCCACGGCTTCCGAAGCCGTCGTCAACGGCGCCATCACCCAGTCGGTTGATGCGGCGATCCATGCCTGCGACGGCTATTTCCTGTTCGACATGATCCATTTGAAGAACAAGAACCAGTGGTCGTATGTCAAGGCGGGCATCAGCCAGGCCATAGGCAAATGAATTATTGGATTTAAGACTTAAGACTCAGGACTTAAGATTTACGACTTAAGATTTCGACTTAAGATTTACGACTTAAGATTTAAGATTTTGGATTGATCCGTTTTCTCAGGGCTTCAATTGACAAAATAAGCCATGAGCCGGCAAACATATAGGAACAAGTCAATTAATTACAAGTATGCATTCAAATAAAAACAAGCATGTGACCACGATAATTCTCCTGCTTATTCTGCCCCTGATTATACTGACGGGCTGCGCACCGAAGGAAAAACAGCCTGCTCCTGCAGCAGGGAAGCCGGCGCTGATGTGGTTTGACGCCACGGCCAACTTCGCCACGCTGAGTCATCCCGACTCCATCGACTTTTACCTCCAGAAAATCAAATCGATCGGCTTCACCCATGCGGTGGTTGACGTGCGGCCCATCACGGGCGAGGTGCTCTATGAGAGCGCCCTGGCCCCCCGGATGACGGAGTGGAAGGGCTTCACCCGCGACACCACCTTTGATTACCTGGGCTATTTCATCCGCAAAGCCCATGAACTGGGCCTCGAGGTGCACGCCTCCCTCAACGTTTTTGTGGCGGGCCACAACTTTCACGACCGGGGACAGATCTATGACGGGCATCCCGAATGGGCCAGCATGGTCTACACGCCCACAGGGGAGATCATTCCCATCACGGAACAAAAACAGAAGTACAGCGCGATGGTCAATCCCATTGAGCCCACCTTCCGGGAGCATATCCTGGAGGTGCTGAAGGAGCTGGTGGCCAAATATCCCGACCTCGACGGGCTTATCCTCGACAGGGTACGTTACGATGGTATTATGGCCGACTTCTCGGACCTCTCGCGGAGCGAATTTGAGAAATATCTGGGCGAACCGGTGGAGCGGTTTCCGGAGGATATCTATGCCTGGCAGGATAAAGGCAGTGCAGGCGTGGACTATGTTCCCGGGAAGCATTTCAAGAAGTGGCTCGAATGGCGGGCTAAGAATATTTACGATTTCATGGCCCTGGCCCGTCAGGAGGTGAAGTCCGTCAACCCGGAGATCTCCTTTGGCGATTACACCGGCGCCTGGTATCCCAGCTATTACGAGGTGGGGGTCAACTGGGCCAGCAACGCCTACGATCCGTCGCAGGATTTTGACTGGGCCACTCCGGAGTACAAGAATGCGGGTTATGCCGAACTGCTTGACCTCTATACCACGGGCAACTACTACACCCATGTCACCCTGGAGGATTACCTGAAGGACACCACGGTGGTGAAGAACGAGACCGACTACCGGGGAGCCCGGGGCACCTGGTACTGCGTGGAAGGCTCATGCAATAACATCAGGGGCATCATGAACGGCCGGCCCTTTATCGGCGGAATCCTGGTGGATCAGTTCTACGACAAACCGCAGGACCTGTCACGTACCATCGCCATGAACCTCCAGGCTTCTGACGGACTGATGGTCTTTGACATCGTCCATATCATCACCAAAGACCTCTGGAATGAGGTGGAGGAGGGCTTTAAGATGGCTGCCCGCGGCGAATGCGGTCCCTCGGAAAGCGCTGCCGGACCCTCCGGAAACGCCGCCGGTACCTCGGAAAGCGCCGCTGGCACCTCCGGAAACGCCGCCGGGTCCACTGATCAGGGTAACGCTACTTCGGAACCGCAACCATGAGTTTTCACTGGGTTGACATCCTGATCATCGCCCTATACCTGGGGCTGAGCATCTTCATCGGCTTCTGGATATCGAAGAAGGCGGGACAGAGCATCCAGAACTACTTTCTGGGGGGCAACAGCCTGAAATGGTATTACCTGGGGCTCTCCAACGGTTCGGGCATGTTTGATGTGTCGGGGACGGCCTGGACGGTCACCATTCTCTTTGTCTATGGCCTGAAGAGCGTGTGGATCCCCTGGCTCTGGCCGGTGTGGAACCAGATCTTCGTCATGGTATTTATGGCCGTCTGGCTCCGCCGCTCGGGGGTGATGACCGGCGCCGAGTGGATCACCACCCGCTTTGGCCACGACAGGGGCGGGAAGCTCTCCCATATCATCGTGGTGGTCTTTGCCGTCATTAGCGCCATTGGCTTCATCGCCTACTTCTTCGTGGGTATCGGCAAGTTTGCCGTGACCATCTTCCCCTGGGACCTCTCCTTCAGCATCGGAGGCGTAACCCTCATCAACGAATATGTCTATGCCACCATTCTCCTGTCGGTGACCACCCTGTATGTGATCAAGGGGGGGATGTACAGTGTGGTGGCCACCGAGGTGATGCAGTTCCTGGTGATGGCCGTGGCCTGTGTGGCTGTGGCCTGGTTTGCCATGGACAAGGTGACGCCTGACCAGCTCGACGCTGCCGTTCCCAAGGGATGGTACGGCTTCTGGCCTACGTGGGACAAAGGACTTGACTGGACCGGCCTCTTTGACGAGGTGAACACCCGGATCGCCTCCGACGGCTATGGCATGTTCGGAGCCCTGGTGATGATGATGTTCTTCAAGGGCATCTTCTCCAGTCTGGCCGGACCAGTACCCGGTTACGACATGCAGCGGGTCTTCTCGTGTGCCACGCCCCGCGATGCCGCCAAGATGAGCGGCCTCACCCCGCTGATCCTCTTTCCGCCGAGGTACCTAATGGTGGCCGGACTGGGGGTGCTGGGACTGGTGTTAGTCACACCTGTGCTGCAAGCCGGGGGAGGGGAGATCGACTTCGAGAAGATCCTCCCCTGGGTGATCAACCACATGCTGCCGGCAGGCCTGCGGGGACTCCTGCTGGCCGGTTTGCTGGCCGCCTTCATGTCGACCTTCTCGGCTTTCGTCAACTCCGCCCCCGCCTATATCGTCAATGACCTGTACAAACGCTATATCCGTCCCGACGCTCCCGCGAAAACCCTGGTACGGGCCAGCTACTTCAGTTCCGTGGGAATCGTCGTGGTGGGGATTTTCTTCGGTTTCTTCTCGGGGTCCATCAATTCCCTCACGCTGTGGATCACCTCGTCGCTCTACGGCGGGTATGTGGCCGCCAACGTGCTGAAATGGATCTGGTGGCGCTTCAACGGGTACGGCTATTTCTGGGGGATGGTGGCCGGACTGGCCGGGTCGACGCTGAAATTTCTCTTCTTCCCGGAAACACCCGACATTTACCTTTTTCCCCTTATTTTTGCTGTGGCGCTGGCCGGAAGTTTCCTGGGGTGCCTGTTGACGCAACCCGTCGATGACGATACCCTCATCAGCTTTTACAAAAACGTCAGGCCGTGGGGATGGTGGGAGCCGGTATACCGGAAGGCCAAGGCCGTTTACCCGGGCATCACCCGCAACGGGGACCTGCCGCGCGATACGGTGAACGTCCTGGTGGGGATCGTCTGGCAGATGACCCTGATCGTAGCTCCCATTTATCTGGTGATCCGCCGGTGGGATGGGCTGGTGGTGTCGCTGGTTATCTTTGCGGTCACCTCCATCATTCTGAAGTACAACTGGCTCGACAAGATCAAAGATTACGAACCTATTTGAAGATATAAGCAGAATGCAGAAAATGCAAATCCGGGGAACTTTCCTCGATGAGATTAGTCACGACATTCCGCACCAGAACTGGGGCCGGGAAGAGTGGGACCGCGATTTCGGTTTTATGAAGGCTGCCGGTATCGACACGGTGATCATGATCCGCGGGGGGTATGGCAAGTGGCTCACCTGGCCTTCGGCGGTGCTGATGGAACGCGAGGGCGCCTGGCGTCCCTCCACCGATTTGCTGGAGATGTTCCTGGAGTTGAGCGGGAAGCACGGCATGGCCTTTTATTTTGGCTTGTATGACTCCGGAAAGTACTGGGTCGCCGGAGATTATCAAAAGGAGGCCGACCTGAACAGGGCGGTCATCGACGAGGTATGGGCGCGCTACGGCCACATGCCGGCTTTCAAAGGGTGGTATCTCTCTCAGGAGTGCAGCCGCAAGGCCGGGTCCATCATTGAGCTCTATGCCGGACTGGGTCACCATTGCAAAGGCGTGTCGGGCAACCTGACCACCCTGATCTCCCCCTATATCGACGGGATCAAGAATGTGAGCCAGTATGCCGCGGCCACCAGCAAGACCCAGGGGGTGAGTCTGCAGGAGCATGAGACGGAGTGGAACGAGATTCTGGACGGGATTAAAGGGGCTATCGACGTGCTGGCGTTCCAGGATGGTCATGTGGCTTTCGACGAGCTGGAAGAGTTTCTGGCCGTCAACAAACGGCTGGCCGACCGGCATGGGATCCGCAGCTGGACCAATACCGAGAGTTTCGACCGCGACATGCCCATCAAGTTTATGCCCATCAAGTGGGAGAAGCTCTGGATGAAGCTAGAGGCGGCGGCCAAAGCCGGCATGGAGCAGGCCATCACCTTCGAGTTCTCCCACTTCATGAGTCCCCAGTCCGCCTACCTACAGGCAGGACATCTCTACAACAGGTATCTGGAATACATGAAAGGCACAGCGCGTTGAGGCGGATTGCCGGGTTGTCATCATTCAAACATCGAAAACATGGAACGGCGCAAATTTCTGAAGGCAGCCGGAATCACCGGGGGCCTGGCGGTCACAGGAGCTGCCGCCGGGGCGCTGGTCCCGGGAGGCCTGGCCGCTGCGGGATCAGTTCAACCGAACGGGGAAGAGATCACCACTCAGGCGGGGATTGGGGAGATTCCGGAGGAAAGCGACGCATCGCGGAAAGATGCCCGCCGTGCGGGAAAAGGGAGGCCGTCGCTGGATAACAGGGAGTTAGCCACGGACCTGGTCATTGCCGGGGGCGGACTGGGCGGTGTAGCGTGTGCCCTGGCAGCCCTGGAGAGCGGACTGAAGGTGGTGATGACCGAGGAGACGAAGTGGATCGGGGGACAGCTCACGGCACAAGGGGTACCGCCCGATGAGCACAAGTGGATAGAGACACATGGGGCCACCCGCTCCTACAGGAGGTTCAGGGAGCGGTTACGGGAATACTACCGGCGGAATTATCCTCTGACGGAGCAGGCGCAGGCACAGGAGTATCTCAATCCGGGCAACGGGGCCGTGTCGCGGTTGTGTGTGGAGCCTGTGGCGGGGGTGGCCGTGCTGAAGGAGTTGCTGGCGCCCTGGCAAAGCGCAGGGAAGCTGGTCGTACTCACGGAGACCAGGGTGACCGGTGCCGATGCCGATGGAGACCAGGTGCGGTTTCTGGAGGCCGAATGCCGGGTAACAGGGCGTAAGTACAGCCTCACAGCTCCCTACTTTGTCGACGCCACCGAACTGGGCGATTTGTTGCCCCTCACCGGTACCGAATATGTGAAGGGCACCGAGTCACGGGGCGAGACCGGTGAACTCCATGCGCCGGAGAAGGGGAATCCTGAAAACCAGCAGGCCTTTACCCTCTGCTTTGCATTGGAATACCAGAAGGACCGCGACTTCACCATCGCCCGCCCTGAGCAGTACGATTTCTGGAGGAGTTATGTCCCCCGGCTCACCCCTTCCTGGCCCGGGAAATTGATGGATCTGACTTACAGTCAGCCCTCCACCCTGCAACCCAAAACATTAGGGTTCCATCCTGAGGGAGGGGCTACGGGGGATGTACTTAACCTCTGGAATTACCGGAAGATCATCGACCGGCACAATTTCGCGGACGGTTTTTACCCGGGGGACCTCACCATCGTCAACTGGCCGCAGAACGATTACCTGTTGGGCAATCTGATTGACGTGACGGAAGAGGCGTTTGGAAGGGCAGTGGAGGGTGCGCGGCAGCTCAACCTGTCGTTGTTGTATTGGCTGCAGACCGAAGTGGAGCGGCCCGATGGGGGCCAGGGCTGGCCCGGGTTACGGTTACGGCCCAATGTGATGGGCAGTGATGACGGGATGGCCTTGTATCCTTACATCCGGGAGTCGCGGCGCATAAAAGCCCTGTTCACGGTGAAAGAGGAACATGTGGGGGTGGAGAACAGGAAGTTGGTGAAGGGAGAAGCCGCTGCAGCCCGGGCCGAAGCGTTTTATGACAGTGTGGGGGTAGGTTTCTACTATCTCGATCTGCACCCCTCGACGGCCGGAGACAACTACATCGACATGCCCTCGCTGCCCTTCCAGATTCCGCTGGGGGCGCTGATCCCGCAGCGGATGCAAAACCTGTTGGCGGCCAACAAGAACATCGGCACCACTCACATCACCAACGGGTGCTACCGGCTCCATCCGGTGGAGTGGAATATCGGAGAATCGGCCGGACTACTTGTGGCCTATGCCCTGCAGCACCAACTGCCCCCTGTAGCCATCAGGGAAAACCCCGCTCATCTCGAAGCCTTCCAGCAGCACATCCGCACCCGAGGTATCGAAACCCACTGGCCGGACTAAAGTTGTCATATGCGCAGGATGGTGGCGAACCAGAGTCCTTCTTAAAATAATGATGCAAAGCGCGATCTCCATATCCGGAGGCCTCGTTTGGCCACGTTCTTGAGATTCTGCCAAACCAATTCCTGAATCCAGGGTCCAATGGCATCATTCCACCGCTGAGGGTGTAGGGTCAGCATGGCCATTTCCGGAAATGTGCCCTTTTCGATCGCCCGAATCATATCCTGTGTACTCCGGTAGGATGGGAACGTTTTTAATTGTTTCTCTGTAACAATGTCTCTTCGTCTCTTCGTCTCTTCGTCTCTTCGTCTGAGTTTAACCTTGTCCCTGATGCTAACATCTGCCCCGTTCCATCGGCGCCCTGTGTCAGTAAAGTAAGCTGCCTGTGAGAAATCGATATCGAAATAAGGATCGCCAACAATTCCCAGATCGCGGTAGTTGTATTTCTTCCAGATGTCTCGGTTGTCGTAGCGGGAGAGGGGAGAGCCGTGCATGCAGATGGTGGTGACTGGAACAATTTTCCTGAATTTTTCAAGGTTCTCCACAAAGCGCTCAAACGCCTTGTCCACCCTTCTTGTCCCATCGTCTCTTTGTCTCTTCGTCTCCAAGTCTCCAATAAAAGACATGGTTTCATAATGGTACCCAATCTCGTGCCCCATTCCCGCGATTTCCCGGATAATAGCCTGATCGAAAACAGAAGGAATAATCCGGAAATAGTATGTTCCGTGGATTCCCAGGGCATGTTCCAACCGGGCCAGACGCAGTGAATTTTCCGGACGGGCATCGACATCATGTCGCAGGATGATGCACTTTTCACTTGGTAATGTAGTATTTCCGACTTGGTCAGCGACCCTCAGAAACAAAAAACCCTGCGTAAGCAGGGAATGGAGCAGTTGGGAATATCGTTTGATTGTGAAATCCATCAGGCAGTGGTTTGTCGTTGCTTCCAACCCTGTGTCAAAAGTAAGAAAATTACCATTCCGAGGAGGATGCCCAGGGCGTTGGAGATAAGGTCGTTGATGTTGAAGCGGCGGTAGGGGAGGAGATACTGGAGCATTTCGGTCCAGGTGGAGAACAGCAATCCGAGTAACATCCACATCCAGAGACGTTTGTTCATGGTGAACATAAAGAAAGCCCAGGGAATAAATGTCAGTGCATGGAAGAAATAGTCCCCCCTGATTTTTATTATCATGATATTGTTGAGGTAAAATTTACTTTCGGGAGTGTTGATGGGCAGGACAATCAGCAATAATATAGCTGTGAAATACAGCCAAAAATTCCGATTTGTGAATATTTTCTCCTCAAATTGAGCTAGATACTTCAATTCCCAATCCAATTACATTTTTTATCAAGATTTATCTTATTTCACAAATACGGCTCAAGGTTCTGATAAAGTCATAACCATCCCAAATCAAGGAAAAATCAGTGGTTTGTCCGATTGGGACCATTCTGTCAATCCCTTTTGGTCTAAAGGTCTCCATGAAGAATGATAATTCAGATTTGCTGAATCCATAATAGGCCAGGGTCTGGTACTTGGAGTGAAAGATGGGGGCGATTTCAGCCAGGGATTTGGCATGGTATTCTGCAAAGTAACCTGCAACTGAACGGAATTTGTCAATATCAGCAGAAAGGTCCTTCAATTCCACCTGCCATAACAAATTGTCTGGTGAAACCAATCTGCGGATACCATCCGATTGAATAGCCTGAGAATAAAATGCAGTCAGCTTGTCTATTGCCCATAAAGGTTGAAGCGCGTACTGTTTTCTTAAAACTACTTCATGAAGATTCTCCCAGAATAGTTTCCGAGAGACTTCAACATTGAAGTCTTCGCCGGTCCAAATGACCAGATGGGGAGAGGTACAGGCATTCTGGTCGAAATAATAGGTGTCATTGTAAAACTTCGCCGCAACCTCCAGGGGATGTTTTTCTTCGACAAATTGATCAGCATTGATCAGGCAAAATGAATACCGGTCGGCGAAGGTCACATCAAATGATCTGGGTCTTAACGGACTCTTTCTGATCTCCGCAATGGTTTCATCTCCCCCCCAGATGACCCTGACATCGCAAAGAGCAGATAAGACTGAGGTCGCCTGGCTTTGGTGGTCATACCGGATCAGGCTGATCCGTTTTAAAAAATCAGTGAATTCGGGACTGTCATAAAGTTGCCGGATAGCGTCTGAGATGATCCTGATTTGTTCAAATTCCTTCGTAGGCACCCTGACGATATTCACATTTCCTGAGAGAAGTCCGGCTACCAGGGAATATGCAAAATTCACAGGAACATTGGAGGGAGTGACATGAAAAACCAATCCCCGGCCCAACCTGAACAGGCTTTCTTTATCCAGATTCTCTTTTAGCCTGATCATGTTCGCCTTCCTGCAAAAAAAAGCAAAGGCAGCAACATCCGGAAATTCTCTGACAGTAGGATCCTTTAATAATGCCTTTGATAATTCATTGACGAAGCTGACCGCCAAAGGATGGAATGGCTCCCAGGCAGGTTCTCCGGCAAAAGATGCAGGATCAAACTTAATAGGAAACAATACTTTTACTTCATCCCAATCCATTGACATAGGTATCACTGCAACCCCTGATTTCAGCATTTTGAAGCCGTCCGGTTATTCCGAAATACTTTCCAAGTCGGCCACATTTACAATCGTCTTCTCCAATGATCACACCTTCATCTTCAGTCAGCAAAGAGTGTCCGGGATAACTTCCGGGCAAGATGGAGAGTACCTGGACAATTCCCTTTTCGCCGAAATCAGCCATTGAAAAATCGTGCGCCCGACGAACGATCATGTCGGCATAAACAGGAGCGTGGAAATAGCCTTCTTCACATTCCATGAACAGGGATCCGGTTTGTTCCGCCATTCCATAATAATCATGGATTTGATCAATACTGCAGGTATCCTGGAGCATTTTTCTGAAGGCTGAATTTGAAACAGATTCTCTCGCAAGCTTCTTCCAGCCACCACCGTGGAAAAGGATGGCTTCCTGTAGTTCCAAATGTATGTTTCTCCTGATCAGTTCCTTTATGAAGTGCTGGTAGATCAAGAAAGTAAAACCAAAAACAAAAACAGGTTTTCCTTTATGTTTTTCTATGAAAGGCAGCAAACCATCCAGGTCGGGTTCCATCTGGTCGTTCAGAGCAAAGCAGTGTTCAGTACCGAACATGGAAAAACCCATGATCCCGGCACTCCGGGCCGAATAATGGTTCCTGTCCATGACTTTTTTGGCAGAGTCGATGATGATCATCGGGAGCCTCCTGGGGCCAATAAACGAACCCACAATTCTTGACAAAATCCTGGTTTGATTGGCAGAGGTGGTTTTATCCAGGAAGATTTTGGAAACGGCCTGACCGGTTGTTCCCGAAGAAGTGAGAGTTTTGACAATTTCTTCCCGGGGTACACTGAACAGATCAAATATTTTAAAGAGACGGACAGGCAAAAAGGGAATTTCCCCATAAGGAACCTGAAGATAAGTATTAAATCCCAGGGCATCCATCATTTTCCGATAGGGTTCACACTGCGCGTAATGATGATGGCATAGCCCGGAAAAAACAGGGTCAAGCAGCTCTCTTTTAGTTGATTTGTCAAGAGAGTAGGGGGGGAGATTCAGAATTTCCGAAATGTCATTCATGCGATGAGTCTGGAATAAATGGTCTTGCCGGAAGAGTTTTTGGGAATCCGGTCGATGTATTTCACCGAGAAGGCCTGTGGATGAATACCTGTTTTTGTGGAAATGTAATGAATTACTTCGTCTCTTCGTGAAAGATCGTTGATGTAAATCAGCATGTGATCATCTGTTCCGGTGCAGGCACATTCCGAAATAATGTTTTTCAGCAATCGTTCCGTCTCGTCCAGGTTGACCCGGTTCCCAAAGATTTTAATGAAACGTTTTTTTCTTCCGACAATGTAGTAGAAACCGTCTGCATCTCTTTTTGCCAGGTCCCCTGTGATAAGGGTACCCTTATTTTCATCTCCTTTGATAAGATCATGTCCGGATTCAGCATATCCCAGTGAGACATTTCTCCCCTTGTAAACCAGCTCACCCACCTCTTCACTTGCAAGGATGGTCTTGCCTTTTTCATCGATCAGACTGAATTCTCCGCCGGGGATGGCGATTCCCATGCTGCCGAGCTTACTGAGAGCATATTGAGGTGGAAGATAGCTCATTCTGGCTGTTGCCTCCGTCTGACCATACATCACAAACAACTGCTTGTCATGGGAATGACAGAATTCTGCAAATTCCCTGTTCAGATCGATATTCATTTTACCTCCTGCCTGGGTAAGTGTTTTCAGGTGAGGAAGGTCTAGCCGGAAGAACCGGAGTTTTTTCAGCATTTCGAAGGTATAAGGAACACCCGACAAGGAAGTGGCTTCCCCCGACTTCAGGAAGGACCAAAATTCCTTCTCCATCAGAGACCGGTTAGTCAATAATAGGGATGCTCCCTTTAATAAATGGCTATTGATCACCGACAATCCGAACGAGTAGTGCATGGGGAGCGTTGTAATCGGGCGTTCTTCTCCGTTGATGTCCAGATATTCGGCAATGGATTCAGCGTTGGCAGAAAGATTTTCATAGCTCAGCCGGACCAGCTTGGGACTGCCGGTACTGCCGGAAGTGGTGAGGAGGAGGGCCAGGTTGTCATGTAAGGGGAATGGAACTTCCACCTGTAATCGGATGAGCGTATAATTACCCTGAGATAAGAGGCGTTCCCAGGTATCGAAATCACATATATGAGAAGTTGGTATCCAAAGATATTCAGGTTGATAAACTGAGATCAGTTTCTTTACCAGTTCTGAATCCATGGTAGCATCCAGCAGCAATGGCACCACTTTATGGGAAAGAAACGCAATGTAGCCTGCTAAAGATTCAATGGAGTTGCTGCAAAAGGAAAATACAAGGCAGCGGTGCCCCAAATGAGAATAAATTTCTTCAGCCAGACTGAACAAATCATGATAAAAAAAAGGTGTCCCCTCCTCGTTGATGACGGCTGTGTTGGTGGAATATGTTTGGAATAGATGTTCAGAGTACACGGGAAGGAGGTAAAAGAAATGATAAGACTTTGAAAATGTATTGGTTATAAAACAATGCCATATTGTAGAAGTATTTCCTTCCCTTTGCAATAGGATGAGAAGTCAATGATATCGAATGTATCTAACCTGATGTTGAAGCATTCTTCTAGTTCTGCGATCAATCCCATGTGACCAACAGAATCCCATAATTGAACTGATTGGTTGGTAAGTTGATCGAGATCGACTCCATTTGGATTAAATCGATTGGTAAATATCTCATTGTACTTTTCCAGATTTGTCATATGTTTTCTTTTTCAGGGTTATTTTTCCTCATGCCATTTTTCAATCTGGCGCTAAAATCAGCCACTTTTACAGCCGGATTTCCACGGATGATATTATAGGGTTCAACATTCTTAGAGACAACAGATCCTGCAGTTACAATTGAAAATTCACCGATTGTTACACCAGGAAGAATTATGCTTTTTACTGCAACAAAAGCTCCTTCCTTTATAGTTACCGGGTTTACTGAAGCTGTTAATATACTTTCAAAATGTGCACTGGGATTAAGGTGCGTGATTATCATAGAACCAGCATTAACTGTCGCTTTGTCTTCGATGTAAATATATTCAGGGTATGCATTATCAAAAAAAACAAACATTCCTATATAAACATGCCTTCCAATATTTACACCTTTCCATTTGTTAAAACGAACTCTCCAGTTATTAAACGGAGCTGTCATAGACAAAAAGAGCAGTAAATAATTGCGCAATCGTTTAAAAGCATATAAAACAGGATTTATCTTCCTGCTTTCTGCTCCATAAAGAATGGTCTTTTTGATAGTTTTGTCGTATTGCAGGTAAGGTATTTTTTTAGGATCTTTTATTTGAAATCCGTTTTTATTCATACAAAATTTTATCCGATGCAATGTTAGCCATAAATTCTTTGTTAACAACTTTTCCCCGGATGGAATGAAAGCTTTCAGGAAACGAACCGAGGAACCAAACGAAAAAATCTTCCGGATTTATCTTTTCCTGCAACATTTTTTCTTTACGTTGCCGGAATATTTCTGCCCGTTTTTCATTTAAGATCAGCTCCTGAACTTTTTCTAATAATCGATCGGGTTCTTTGGATGGAATTCCGAACGTCAATTGATAGGTGTGTTCTAGTTCTTCCAGAACGCTTATTTTACCTGCAAAATCGTTAAACCGGATAGAGGGGACTCCCAAAACTGATGCTTCCACACTCAGGCTCTGGCTATCGGTAATTACTAAGGAAGCCAAGGCCAGAATATGATGAAATCTGGTCTTTTTTATTTTAAGTTGATGTTCTTTCAATTCCTTAGGCATGTCGTTTTCAGTGTCGATATAAACATGATATCCTGATTTATCAAGGAACTGTATGAGTTGTTCCACCATTTCTCCGTTAAGCCCTAAACAGTTGTTATCATGATAGGCAGATAGATCGACCATTCTTATCAAACAAAAAGGAGACTTTAGATTTTCTGCAGCTAGCAATTTTTTATCCGGTTGGAAAATATCGGGATGCAGGTAAGTTAATTTCATATAACTATCAAAGGCTATTTTCTTCCTTTCAAAAGGTCCGAGATGGCAGATTTCAGGAGCAAAAACTGTAGTAGCAAATGGCAACATAAGCCAATGTAATCTTCTGACGATAGAATAATCATCCTCTCCGACAGCGAAGCGTGGTTTACCGAGAAGCCAGCCCACCTGTGTCACAGATGCATCAGAACCCATCAAAATGTCGGGTTTGAATTTCCGGGCAATCCGTAAAATTCTGAAATCTCTTTTCAGTAAAGACCAGATATGATGGAAAACACCGTTACCGTTTTTCCTGGACAATATGTTTTCATATTGCCAGCCATCTTCTTGTACCAAGATTTCCAGTATATCCTTAGTCTTTATGAGGAGTTTGATCTCATGACCGTCGGACATCAACCGCCTCATGATGTTTTTGAAGAAGTGATATTGGGCAGGGTGAGCGAGGTAGATCAGGATTTTCATGCCGGATCAAAGGGTATAAAGTAAAGGGTTTTATCTACGGATGGAAACACAAATATTTATAAAAAAAGGATTCTTATATCACTAGTGTCCACTAAAAATTAAAGCACAATTGAACGCTTCCATTTTCTGCAATATCATCCATTGGTTCCGCTCGGTCAAAGAGTTCTCTGATCGGAGTTTTGTCAAAAAGCGACATGCTCAGG
>Ga0209723_1001213_pt1 | contig 41928 bp, 31 predicted proteins | sample BiotimSIPDNA_2_FD_185750 | JGI IMG/M metagenome (GOLD analysis project Ga0209723, IMG submission 185750) | Anaerobic biogas reactor microbial communites from Washington, USA - Biogas_R2 time_0 SIP DNA (SPAdes) (version 2) | ecosystem: Engineered > Bioreactor > Anaerobic > Unclassified | place... | reverse complement strand
AAGGATGGAAGGGCCGGAAGTGTCTGTCACTTTTAAGGAAGCAGGTGAGTTTGATGTCAATATGGGAGTTAAGCTGAGATCTCTTGAAACAGGCATTATCCATAATTCGGGAATAAGCAGGACTATAAGGGTGGTAAACAGCGAAAAAGAAAAAGAAGAATACCTCTCACGAAAAGAATCCTCAAAAGAAGCACTGACCGATGTGCATTCTCAGAACAATGCATTTATTGATATACTATATTCAGCTGAACAGGGTTACCTGCAGGATGCAGTATTCCGGCTCAGACTGCTTTCATCACGTGCCAGGATAGCAGCCGGTAGTGATGTCTTTGCAAAACTCCCGGAGAAATATAATCTGAAAGAGATATATGATGAATTATCAGGCAGTTATCAGTATTTTGCTGATGAACAGATCAGTCTGATGGCTCTTCAGCCTGCCTATATTGAGTTGTATCATCTGGGATTTAAAGATGTAACGGTCATACAGGATTCCCTTATCTCTGATGCAGAGAAACAGCTTGTTGCTCTGAGAAAGAATTACGGACAGCTTGCAGATGACTATTTTGATTCCAATGGACGTCTCAGATCATCTGCATATCTGCTGCTCGATCAGATTGTTATGCTGATGAACCAGAATCCTGAGATGAGGCTTGAGATAGAAGTTCATACCGATAACAGCGGATCAGCATCAGCTAATCTGAGAACATCCCGGACCCGTGCACAATTAATGGTTAATTATCTGGTAAACAGGGGTGTAAACCTCAAGCGCCTGACAGCCAGAGGCTATGGCGGAGAAAAACCTATCGCATCCAATTTGTCTGAGAATGGCAGGAAACAGAACAGAAGGGTGGGCTTCAGGATCATAAATTAATCATTCAGACTTTCTGATTACTAAAAAAGTTATAAATTTATACATTTATAAAAGCCCGGCATTTAGCCTGAATAGAGCTGATAAAAGGTTTCTGGCAGAACAGGTGATTTTATAACAGGTATTCCTGTATTTAAAACCTTGTTTATCCTGGAAATTATCAGGTCTGCTGGAAAGGTCTAAAGGCCTGAATTATATGAAACTTTTCTGAAACACTGAAAAATGACAATACTGAAGATCTCCGGAAAACTATTGTTGATCACAGCTTTGCTTTTTATGGGCGGTTGTGAGATAGAACAGAAGATTGATCCATGTCAAAGAACAAAATGGTCATTACCCAAAGAGTATGAAATAAAACTGGCTGTTCATATATCTTCAGTAAATTCAAGTCTTCCCGGAAGCACTGCCGGATCAGAGTATCCTGCTGATTTTCAGTCTATGCTGGTAAACGGGACAATAGAATTCGAAGACTGTTCCGGAGATACTGACGGTCCTCACAACCTTGGGAATACCTATCTGACAAAAGAAGTTGATTATCCTGCTCCTGTCGATGTGCCGCAATCTTACTGGATTGGGCATGTAGTTTATGTGTATACATTCGATAACGATAATGACAGGATATATATTGATCTGAATGTAAAAGTGACTATGCCCGACAGCCAGTCTTATGTCTGTACTTTCTCAGAAGAAGTGACAGCTGAACAAATAAATCAGGTGCCCGGAGAGATGTACCATTACATCCTGCTGGATGTATATTCAGATCTCTGGGTTAAAGTATAAAGCCCTGAACCTTGAACCCTGAACTTTGAACTTTGAACCTTGAACCTTGAACTTTAAACCTTGAACTTTGAACCTTGAACCTTGAACCTTGAACCTTGAACCTTGAACCTTGAACCTTGAACCTTGAACCTTGAACCTTGAACACCTCAAAATGAGAAAACTACTTCTCATATTCATAATCGGACTCAGTTGCCCTGCACTTTATTCTCAGGCTCCGGAGGGCTTTAATTACAGTGCTGTGGTAAGAGATAATACCGGCACTCCCCTGCTTAACCAGTCTGTATCTTTCCGTTTCAGCATAATAAGAGGCAATGTAGCCGGTACGGTAGTGTACAGTGAGACACATAATTCGATGACGGATCAGTTTGGTCAGGTCACTCTTATAATAGGAAACGGGAATGTAATAGCCGGGGTGTTTGCGGATATCGACTGGGGTAATGATGCATATTTCCTCAAAGTGGAACTTGACAGGGATGGAGGAAGCTCTTTTGTTGAGATGGGAATAAGTCAGTTTCTGAGTGTGCCCTATGCCCTTTATGCAAAAACAGCAGGTACGGGAGGAGGAGGGTCAGGCGGTTCAAATATTGCTGCAGGTAATAACATCAGTATCACAGGGTCAGGTACAGCGGAAGATCCTTATGTGATAAGTGAAAAAGCACATTTTGTCGGGGAGTATTATGGAGGAGGAATTGTATTCTATGTTTACGATAACGGCAGGCATGGTCTCATAGCATCGCTTGCCGATCAGGACCCGGCTATACAGTGGTATAACGGGGTTAAAAGGTACACCAATACTACAGGAGACGGAATAAACGCCGGTGAGATGAACACCATGCTTATCATTGCCCTTCAGACGGATGATGAGCCTCTGGGTAATTTTGCAGCCAAAGTGTGCGCAGATTACTCAGTTAGTGTTGATGGTATAAACTATGGCGACTGGTACTTACCATCAAGATTTGAATTAACCTTACTATTTTTAAGTAAAGAATACATTGGTAACTTTAACAGTGATTATTACTGGAGTTCAACGGAATTCAGCAGCATAAGTGCCTGGTGTCAGGATTTCAACTCAGGTGTTGTCACCAACACTGTCAAGAGTTTCCCTTTTGGAGTGAGAGCAATTAGAGCTTTTTGATAATCAGTAGTTAACGTGTTATAATAATAGTCTGAGCGGATCTGATGAGTTTGTCCATAAGGACCTGAACAATATACACTCCGGAAGAGAGGTTGACAGGTATTTGTGTATTATAGGCACCCGGGTCGATCGTTGTTTCAAAGCGGATATTTCCTGCCATATCAGCCACTCTCAGGGTTTGGGTCTCAGTTACCGGCTCCAGCACCATAACATTGATATGGTCCCGTGCAGGATTAGGGTATATTGATATATTTTCCGGATCATCAGGGCTATTACGGCTGTCTCCCGGAGAACCGAAGATTTTTATTTCGGAATAGTTATTCCAGGTATCCAGTTCGTTACCATGAGCTAGAAGCTTAACATAGGAATATTCTGTGTTCAGCTTGTCGGCAGGCAGATTGAAATTCTGGGGATATCCTGAGAAACCGCATGAGACACCATTCTGTAAAAGAGGTTCCCAGAAAATATTATCGCTGGAGGCAAAGAGATCGAAATATGATTCATAATGCTGGTCGGGCATGAGAGCCACCTGTATATGGTTGATCTTCAGGGGTTCGGCCAGGCTTATGGTGATCCATTGGTTATCTCCTTCTACTGACCACCTTGTGTTCAGGTTATTATCATCAACATTAATGGGATGGTGGGGCTGAAAAAAATTGCTTGCCTCAATAATTTTTACGTTGCCCATCCGCAGTTCCGGTTTATAGGGTTTGTTGGTCACAGACAGACTTGTGGATGATTCAACTTTCCCGTCGTTGACTGACAGTTGAAAAGTAAGAGTTTGCGGTGTTGACACAATGGGAGTGAGGAATCTTATTACAGGACCTGTTATGGATGATACAGGGATATCCGGCGGGGTCTTCCATGAGAAAGTAAGATCATCATTATCATCATCGATAGTTGCTGAGGCATCTATTTCACAGACAAATCCGGAAAAAACATCTTCTTCATAACTGACGGAAATATTTGGAGGACTGTTTTTCTCTGATGGGTCAGCGATATTATTTTTCACAGTTTCATCTGTAAGATTTGCAGCAAGCCCCAAAGAGCTTGTCTGCAGTGGTCTGCCCGGGTTCCGGGTATATGATACGCTTACCATATCCCCGAATAACACCGGGCTTGCGAGTATTAATATGACCTTGTTACCGGATATCTCTACTGAAATAACATTTCTGGCAATGCCGTTAACCATTACTGTAAAGTCGGAGGGCAGAGGCAGGGAAGAAGGATCAAGATTGACAGTGTAAGTTAACTCTACTTTTGTGGGAGAGAAGTTATTGATCAGTGAGCTGACGTACACAGGTACAACAGGCACAGGAGGATCAGGGTCGACCATCAGTATGATTGAAGAAAAAGGAGCGAGAGTCACACTGTTGACATAGCTTTTACCTTTTACATCAAGCATTGGCTGTACCAAAGTAATACTTCTGTTGGATTCTGTTGAGTTATAATAAAAATCGATATCTGCTGTATCTTTTAAGGCAACAGGAGATATTTTAGAATTAAGATCCTGCTCATATAGTTTCTGCCACTCTTCAAGTGATTTTGACATCACAGTTCCATTAATTCCTAAAATTATCGGTTTTGCATTATCTAAGGGTCTGGCATAGTAATTATTATCAAAATTGCCAAATTGGTCAAAATCATTATTAATAGAATAAAGAAGAAGTGGCGTATAAGAGGGGTTTTTAGCAAATATGGTATTACTTGTTGTCAATGCAACATTTCTGGGAGGAGTACCTAAACCTCCTATTTCCTGCATTCTGATGCCACTTTGACAATCAAATACCGTATTGTTATTGATAACTACATTTTGACTGCCACTGATGAGTATTCCTCCCATGTGTTTGACATTTGCAACCGTATTATCAGATATTTCAACACCTCCGGTAGTATAATAATCCAGATATATGCCTGCAACCCAATGGCTACTTTCGATTGGCTTACCACCAGGTGATCCTAGACCATTTAATACTATATTGTTTAGAAATTTCATATTTGAATATGTAGAGCCACCACCATACTGAATCCCACCACAATCCTCCTTAATAAAACCAAAAGTGTCAATAATATTATTTCTTATAATAATATTGTTACCTGAAAAATGTATTCCGCTGAAACCAGAATTTTTGACTCTGTTATACTCTACAAATGAATTATTATTTCCTCTGAGATATATTGCTTTAGCGCTTTCCCAGAGCCCCTGACCCATACCGGGGAATAGACCTATATTTGTTACTTCATTATTTCTGATATCTGTACTTTCACAATTGTCTTTCAGGCAAATTGCATTGTCATTGCAATGGTCAATGATGCAGTTATTTATTGTAATTTTATCTGATTCAAATGTCTTGATCCCATTATAACCACAAAAACTGATATCAGAGTTACTGATTATGCAATTATGATTATACCCTAAACCATTTATTGCCGTATTATTTGCTCCGGTAATTGTAAGATTCTCAATTTTGATATAAGTTACACCTCTGTCAAGAGATAATAAATAATCAAGAGGTGTCACTTTAACAAAATGAATAGTAGGATTTTCAGAGCCGAAATACATATAAAAAGTCGATGTCTTCGTATCGTAGTACCATTCACCAAATTCATCAAGTGTCCTTTTATCATTCTGAATGAAATATCCCCAGTCTTTTCCCAGAGGGTAAGAAGTGGTTCCTCCTGAAAATGTAAGCGTAGTGCCTGTATGATTAGTAACCGGATATCTGCTTATTCTGTTACGGTTACTATTCCTTACCACTACTTCTGCTCCTGTCCAGTTTATACCTGTTGTTGCTAATTCAGCATCTGTAAGAGCTGTAACACCGACATACGAATCAATAGATGCCCATGTCTGAGGTTCAGGCCATACTTTGCTGTTAGGCCAACGCCCCATAGCATATTGTATTCCGTCAATTATTAACATTTCCGGACTTGATTCACAGGTTAACGAAGCCGAATAAATACCGCCGCCTACATCTGTCCATGAAGAAAGTGTGGTAAAACCTGTTATTATGGGTTTACCTCCACTTCCGTAAGATCCAATTATGATAGGTGCTAAAGCTGATCCTGATTTTGTTATTTTAAGAGTCCCGTAAAATATATCACCACTTTTAAACAGGATTTTGTCACCGGGATTCAAAACAGAAAAAACAGAATTAACTTTGGCTATTGTCTGCCATGCTGTTGATTCTGACAGTCCATCGGCTGAATCGCTTCCTGTTGAGCTGACATAATAGTCAGTTGCAGAGGCGAATACGCTGATGATTGATAATGTAAATACAAGAATACACCTCATTATAGGTACCCGGGTATTTAATAGTTTTTCTTTGACTTCCAGATGCTGATTAAACGGTTTCTATTCAAATATGTTTCAGGATAAAAAAAGGCCTTCTTTATCTTTAATTATAAAATTTTATAATTTTATTATATGAGTATCAGGAATCATACACAATATTTCATTGATTTTCTTCATCTACCCCGGCCCCAAGGGGAGCGAAGAAAATCAATTTTCTCCCCTTGGGGTAGGGGTAAATAAATTGATTTTCAAGCGATTTTGTAAATATTATTAATGATTCCTGATACTCATATTTTATTAAAACACTTTAAATAATATAATCACATTGAATTGTTTCTGTAAAGTAACTTATCCTTATATACTATGTGCGGTTTTGTAGGTCTTGTTAACACCGACGGGAGTCCGGCAGAAAGCCGGCTGCTTGAACGGATGGCATCAGTTATTCATTACAGGGGACCTGATGAAGAGGGTCAGTTCTCTGATGGTCCTGTCGGATTCTTCCATAAAAGATTATCCATTATTGATCTCTCAACAGGCAGGCAGCCTATGACTTTTGACGGTTGTACAATTGTCCTCAATGGTGAAATATATAATTATATTGAGTTAAGAAATGAGTTGAAGAATAAGGGCCATAAATTCAGGACCAGCTCAGATACTGAGGTTGTCCTTCATCTGTACAAGGAATACGGAGATAGATTTATAAATGATCTCAATGGAATGTTCGCCTTTATCATTTATGATAAAAAAAATCAGAGATTACTGATAGCAAGGGATCATTTTGGTATCAAGCCTTTGTATTGGTACCAGGACAAACATAAGATCATATTTGGAAGTGAGATCAAAGCCATACTCAATCATCCTGAAGTATTGGCAGGATATAATATAAAAGGCCTCTATGAGTATCTGACATTTCAGTTCATTCTCGGAGAAGCTACACTTTTCAACAATATCAAAAAAGTATTACCAGGCCATTATATGACCATAAACCTCTTAAATAATAAAATAAGCTGTGTAGAATACTGGGAGCCTGATTTTAAAATAGACAGATATCACACTGAAGAATATTACATTGTTAAACTGGGAGAGATCCTTGATCAGACCATCTCACAGCAACTTAGGAGTGATGTACCTGTTGGCTCTTATCTCAGTGGAGGGCTGGATTCTTCATTTGTCACAATAATGTCAGCCTGTAAATACAGCGGGCAGTTTAAATCTTTTACAGGTGCATTTCCTGAGGAGCCCGGATTTAGTGAACTTGAATATGCCCGCGAAGCGGCACGTGTGGCAAATTCTCAGTTATATGAAGTGTTTCCTACAGAGAAGGAGTTCATAGACCTGCTACCTGGCCTGATCTGGCATCTTGATGAACCTGTGGCCGGACCGGGAGTTTTTCCACAATATATTGTATCAAAACTGGCTTCAGAACATGTTAAAGTTGTCCTTGGAGGCCAGGGCGGAGACGAGATTTTTGGTGGTTATGCAAGATATCTTGTTGCTTACCTGGAACAGGCCCTTAAAGGAGCTATCAATGAAAGTAATGAGGAAAAAGAACATATTGTATCACTGCAGTCAGTTTTGCCCAACCTCCCGATATTAAAAGCTTATACTCCTATGATTAAGGATTTCTGGAAACAGGAGGTTTTTGAACCTATGGATAAAAGATATTTCAGACTTATTAACAGGCTGGGCTCAACGGCAGAATTTCTTAATAGTGATTTTCTTAAGGGATATGATGAGCAAGAGATATATGAGAATTTTTCGGTGTTATTTAATCATCCAGATACTTCAAGTTATTTTAATAAAATGACCCGCTTTGATATGACAGCAAGTCTTCCTGCTTTGTTACAGGTTGAAGATCGTGTCAGTATGGCGGTTTCTGTAGAGTCAAGAGTGCCTCTGCTTGACCGGAGAATAGTGGATCTTATTTCCCACATGCCTGCAGGTATGAAGTTTAAAGGCGGAGAAATGAAGTATCTGTTTAAAAGGACCATTAAAGATGTAATCCCAAGGAAAATATTCAACAGAAAGGAGAAAATGGGTTTCCCGGTGCCACTGCATCTCTGGGCAAAGAACAATGCAAAGAATTTTATCCTTGATACTCTCCTCTCCAAAAGTGCCCGCGAAAGAAATATTATAAATTCAAAATACGTGGAGGATCTAATAGCTTCCGAAAGGCCTTTCGGAAGAGGACTTTGGGGTATCCTGTGCCTTGAATTATGGTTTCAGCAATTCATAGATAATAATTAAGTCCAGATCACTCAAAAGCGGTTCCCTGATAGTAGTGCCTGAAGGACTATTGGCCGGGGTAGGGCCGGAATAAAAGATTTTGAAATTCTCCTTCCAGAGTATAAACCACTGAAATTTATAGCTACCAGATACATGTACAGTTTTATTAATATTTAAATTATGGGAAGTATACCATCACCTCTTAAATTGATTGATTGGAAAGTTGAAAAGATAGGCCTTATTGGACCCGGTATCGTTGGAATGCCAATGGCAGCCATGCTGGCACATGCACGGATCAGGATTGGTACAGAAAAACCTGCCAGGGTTGTTGTGGTTCAACGCGATTCAGTTAATTCCGGCTGGAAGGTTGAAGCTATTAACAATGGTAAATCAGTGATCGGAGGTATCGAACCCGGTCTTGACATGATAACAAGGGATGCAGTGAGTAATGGATTACTGTACGCGACTCACGATTTCAACCAACTGTCAGATGCAGATGTTATCCTTGTTTCTGTCCAGACCGACAAGAAGGGTTTTGAACCCGATTATGGTCCCATGTTCGGAGCACTGGATAATCTTGCTAAGGCTCTGCAGAAAAAACCAAAGAATAAGATACCTCTTGTTATCATTGAATCAACACTTGCCCCCACCTCAATGGATACTCTTATCAGGGAACATTTCAATAAATATGGTCTTGTGGAGGGAAAGGATATTCTTCTGGGGAATAGCCCAAACAGAGTTATGCCCGGCAGACTGGTGGAGAGAGTACAGGCCTCTGATAAGCTTGCCGGTGGCTTGAACCCGGAAACGCCAAAGCTAATAGAACATCTTTATAAGAATATTGTAACGAAGGGAACTGTCTTTTGTACAAACAGTCTTACCGCTGAAATAGTGAAGACACTCGAAAATGCATACAGGGATGTGAGAGTTGCCTTTTCAACTGAAATAGTACGTTACTGCGACAGTAATAATATAGATTTCTATGAAGTGAGAGATAAAGTCAACGCATTGCTTTCTCAACCGGATAATGCAACAACAGACCCCAATGCTGTTCCAAGCGGTGGGATCCTTATCCCCATGCTGGGTGTAGGGGGACATTGCCTGCCCAAAGACGGTATCCTGCTATGGTGGAGAAAAATTGAGACAGGACTCGATACTTCCAATAGTCTTATTCTAAATTCCAGATTGATAAATGATGGTTCTCCCGTTCATACTTTCCGACAGGCCGAAAAGGCTTTTGGAGATATGAAAGACAGTAAGATAGCATTACTGGGAGTGGCATACAGATTCAACTCGGAGGATACCCGTAACTCTCCCACACTGGCACTGGCTAATTATTTGAGAGAGGCTGGTATCAGTTATATGATGCACGATCCTTATGTGAAAAAAGATGACCAGAATTTATTGAAGTTTAAACAGGATCCTTTTTTTACCAGGGACCTGAATGAAGCATTGAAAGATGCTGAATATGTATTTATGTGTTCTGCTCACAAAGAATACATTGAACGGTTTGATGAGATAATTTCTTCCGGCAGTGTCAAAGGCTTGATGGATGGATGTAATATTTATTCTGCCAGTCAGTTTGATGGCCAAAAGATAGGATATGCCGGTATCGGAAGAGGATCAGAAAAGCCTGATGATGAGTTTATTCAATTTGTCTTTGAAAGTTTCAGGGCAATGGAAAAAGGACTGGCCAACGAATTGATGGATCTCATTGATTTCTATAATACCAACTATGCTTTTGACGAATATAACAAGGTAAAATTTTCAGATGTACAGCGTCTGGCAAAAACCTGTTCCACAGGATGTGAGATAGCGAATACGGGCAGGATTCAAATGGTTCCTGAATATAATAGATTTAAATCACGTCTGGTAGAATGTGCGACCTGAGCCCTGAGCTCTGAGCCCTGAGCCCTGAGCCCTACGCTTTACGCTCTCCGCTCTACGCTTTACGCTATAAATAGTATAACAAAGCTTAATAATTTCCTACACATGTCAGACAAAAAAAACTCCTGGGGCATAATCGGTGGCGGTATTATGGGGATGACTTTAGCCCTTCGTCTTTCACAAAAAGGCTATAAGGTAACGGTTTTCGAATCTTCCCCGAAGCCCGGAGGACTTGCCGGTTCTGTTGAAATGAACGGAGTGACATGGGACAGGTTCTATCATGTAATACTTATGTCGGACCTGGAAACAAGAAAGATACTAAGTGAAATAGGACTGGATGACGAATTGAACTGGGTTGAGACAAAGACAGGCTTTTTTTCGGGCGGCAGACTTTATTCAATGTCAAACATCTTTGAATATCTGAAATTTCCTCCCATAAATATTTTTGGCAAGTTCCGTCTGGGCCTTACTATCATAGCTGCATCACTGATCAGAGACCGGAGGAGGATGGAAAAGATCCCTGTAGAAAAATGGCTTAAGAGATGGTCAGGAAAAAGTGTTTTCGATAAGATATGGCTACCCTTACTTAAAGCCAAACTGGGAGATCATTATAAAGATACTTCAGCTTCATTTATATGGTCAACGATCCAGAGGATGTATGCAGCAAGACGGACCGGACTGAAAAAAGAGATGTTCGGATATGTAAGCGGAGGATATGAAAGAATTAACAGGTCTTTTGAGGAAAAGCTGAAAAATCTGGGTGTGGAGGTTTTGGTTAATAAACATGTAAGCCTGGTTGAACAGGGTATCAATGATAGAATAACAGTTAAGACAGAATCATCAGATACTTATGATTTTGATCATGTAATTTCAACACTTCACTCAGGTGATTCAGTGAAGATAGCTCCTTCGCTGAATGCAGAAGAAGCCGAACGGCACAGATCAATAAAATATCTCGGAGTAGTTTGTCCCCTGGTTTTACTAAGAAAACCGGTATCAAATTATTACGTAACGAACATAACTGATACCTGGCCCCCTTTTACGGGAATTATCGAAATGACTGCACTGGTGGACCCGAAAGAATTGAATGATCTGAATCTTGTTTATCTGCCAAAGTATGTGGAACCAGACCATGAAATCTTTGGAAAATCCAAAACAGAATTACGTGAATACTTCCTGAAATCCTTATTTAAAATGTACCCTGCATTGTCAGAAGATGATATTGTTCACTTCAGCATAGCTTCTGAAAAAAGGGTTTTTGCTCTTCCGTCATTGCATTATTCTGAAATGCTTCCTTCTGTAAGCACATCATTAAAAGGGTATTATATTATAAACTCGGCACAGATAGTAAATTCAACTCTGAATGTAAACGAGACTATCCGGATAGCTGAGAAGAAACTTGAAGAGATACTCTGAGTCATAATCCGGGATAAAAAACAATTTATTCGTCAAAATAGAAGCCATTTTGATGAATGAGGGTTTTGTTATGACCTATCAGTGACGGATGATGATCTTCGGCAGACTTATAAGGATATACGGATATAACTTGTTCAAATCTCCATCAAATGGTTAATATATCTGTTTGAATCTAAGCTTTCCTCCGGTTAACTTTAACAGCAATATTATTGCACTTAGTTGGTCCCTGGTTCATTGTACTCTTAGGATTTTTCTGAAATTTACAAAATAAGGTAATGGTCATATTACCATATAGATACAGTAAAATAACATGGGACTGACGGGGCGGAAGCATGTCCGCGCCGGAGGCACGGAAAGATAAAAGACAAAAGACAAAAGACAAAAGGAGAAAGATAAAAGTAAAGAAGGATGGAAGAAAAGAAGAATGATCTGTGTGAGAGGCTTTTTGAATTTGCTGTCAGGGTTATTAAGTTTCTCAGGACTTTGCCGTTTACACCTGAAAATAAAACTATAAGGGTACAATTATCAAAGGCTGCATGTTCTTCCGGAGCGAATTATGAAGAATCTCAGGCCGGATCATCAAAACCTGATTTTAATAATAAGGTCCGGATCTCATTAAGGGAAATGAGAGAATCAAATTATTGGTTACGGATAATCAAAAGAACTGTTGAAGAGATTAACCAATCAGAATTAGATTATTTGATAAAAGAATCCTCAGAACTTAAGAACATCCTTGGTTCTATAGTCCAAAAATCCAGATAATTAAATAATAAAATATAAAATTCTCAAGTCAATATTCCTTTTATCTTTTTCCTTTTATCCTTTATCTTCCTCTTCATACATTTATCTTTTTCCTTTTATCCTTTATCTTCCTCTTCATACATTTATCTTTTTCCTTTTATCTTTTATCTTTAATTTCCATTTTATGTCAACTCCCAAACCCCTTGCCGCTATCTCTCTCGACCTTGACAACCAGTGGTCTTATATGAAGATCCATGGCGATGAGGGATGGGAAGAGTATCAGTCATATTTCGATATTTTTATTCCTCATGTATTGGATCTGCTTGATGAGCTGGAGTTGAAGATCACTTTTTTTATTGTTGGAAAAGACGCTGAATCAGAAGATAACAGGAAATACCTTAGAATGATAACAGAAAGAGGGCATGAAGTTGGTAATCACTCATATAGCCATGAATCCTGGTTACAGCGTTATTCTTACGATGAAATTGAGAAAGAAATAGTAGCTGCTGAGGATGCTATTGAGAAAGCGACCGGGCAGAGACCGAAAGGATTTCGTGGACCTGGATTCAGCTGGAGTTACGATCTTCTGAAAATACTTGAGAAAAGAGGATATTTGTATGATGCTTCAACATTACCAACTTACATAGGGCCTTTAGCCAGAAAATATTATTTCATGAAATCTGATCTCTCGAAAAAAGAGAAGAAAGCAAGAAAAGAACTTTTTGGTAAATTCAGTGAGGGTTTCAGGAAGCTTAAACCATATTTTCACGATCTGGGTGCGGGAAAGAAAATTGCTGAAATACCTGTAACTACAATGCCTCTGTTTAAAACCCCATTTCATTTGAGTTACCTGATCTACTTAAATAATATTTCACCGGTTTTAATGAAATTATATTTGGGCTTAGCTCTTTTTCTGTGCAGAATCACCAGAACTCCGGTAAGCTTTTTACTGCATCCTCTCGATATAATCGGAGGTGACCAGATCACTCAGCTTGCATTTTTCCCGGGGATGACTGTGAGCAGCGATGAAAAAGTAAAGGTTTTCAAGTATGTGATCAGCCGTCTGATGCGATATTTTAAGATCATTTCCCTGAAAAACCTTTCAGAATTATATTATCATGATAATCCTGTTTCCCGCTAAGAGTTATCTGTAAAAGACAGGCAATGTTCATTATTTCAAATGGAATTACAGGTTCAGAAACATTATGAGCTTCAAAATATTTGAGTATCATGAAAGAAATTAATAAACCATTGATAAGTCTTATTATCCCGGGATTTAATGAAGAAGCAATTGTTTCCGGAAATCTGGGGATCATCTGTGAATATATGAAACAGCTTGAAGACAGGTTTAAATGGGAACTTATCTTTGTAAATGATGGCAGTAGAGATAATACCGGTGCCCTGGCAGAAAGTTTTGCAGAGAAGCATCCGAATGTTCAGGTTATACATCATGTTGTTAATCTCAATCTGGGGAATGCTCTGAAGACCGGAATTTCTAAGGCAAAAGGAAAATACACAATTACTCTCGACCTTGATCTGAGTTATGCTCCTTATCATATCGGAGATTTACTGCAAACATTAGTCACCACAGGGGCTGATGTTGTTGTGGCCTCACCTTATATGAAAGGAGGAAAGGTAACTGCTGTCCCGTTTTTAAGGAGGATCATGAGCAAGTGGGTAAATCGTTTTATGAGAATAACAGCACAGGAAAAGTTATATACCTATACCTGTATGGTCAGGGGATACAGAACTGAATTTCTGAAAAGGCTTAACCTGAAGACAAAGGATTATGAGATCAATCCGGAGATCCTTTATAAATCAATGATTTTGCGGGGAAGGATCATTGAGATCCCAGCGCATCTTGACTGGACAGAACAGAATAAACTGGGTGTAAAAAGACAATCCGGCATGAGACTTTTGAAGACATTTTTTTCAGGTCTGATGGCAGGTTTCATTTTCAGGCCTTATATCTTCTTTATAGGTTTTGGCCTTCTGTTATTTCTGATTGCTATGTATATAATAATCTGGATTTTTATTAACGCATTGCAAATAATGCCTCAGATTGTTATTGATACTCAGTTCATAGATGACAGATTCTCCTATGCAATTGGAGAGATCTATAAGTCCCGGCCTCATGCTTTTATAGTCGGAGGTATAACTTTGATGCTGTCAGTTCAAATACTGAGCCTTGGTTTCCTGAGTCTGCAGAGCAAGAGATATTTTGAAGAGTTATTCCATATAAACTCATCCATCTTAAAACAGGTAAATAAGATTAATGGTAATGAGGTTAATCAGGAATAATAAATTCTCTTTCATTTTAAGGAAAAATCTGCCTTTGATCATAGTCTCAACGGCCTGGTATGCTATTGTTGCTATACTTGCCGGATATCTTAATATATGGGAAGATGAAGTTTATTCTCTCAATACAAGTTCCGGCTCTTTGTCATACGCTTTTCATCAATCAGGAGATTTTGAATATCAGCCTCCGGTTTATTTCATGGCACTGACCTTGTGGCGGAATGTTTCTGATTCTGTCTTATGGGCCAGACTTTTTTCAGTGATCCTGGTTTTTATATCGCAGGTACTGTTTTATAATTTCGCAAAGAAGATATCCAACAGAAAACTGGCTGCTTTTTTTTCAATACTCTTTATTTTAAATCCATGGGTTGTTTATGCATCTCTGGAGATCCGGACATTTGCAATGGTACTCTTTCTGAGCTTATTGATCCTTATAAATTTTTATAATACATATTATAATGATCAGATTACAAAAGCTAACAGAGCAATATTCATTCTTTTAGCAATTCTTGGAATATTTACTCAGTTCTATATAGGTTTTTTATTGTTTGCCAATGCAGTCGTTTTGCTGTTATTAAAAAAATGGAAATCATTGAGATTTTATATTCTGGATATGATAATCCCACTGTGTCTGATCTTAATATATATTCCGAATGTATTATTAAACATTAATCTTCAGTCAACTTCTTTACCCGACAGTACTTTAAGTGAAAATGGCCTTCTCACGGCTATAAGGGGGGTGGTGCGTCAGGTAACATTTGGTTATTTTTTGCCGGTCGATTTTATCGGATCCAGGTCCCTCTCCAGGATTTTAAAAGGAATAATTATTTTAGCTTTTCTTTTTTCCCTGAATTATAGTGAGATTAAAAAGTCACTCCGCGAACTCTCACAATTTATTATAATTTCACTCGTAATTATATTATTCTTTTTTGCAGTCCTTTATTTTATAAGCCAATATGCTGTGGAATCTAAATACACCCTTGTATTGTTTTTCCCTTTGCTTATTACAATTTTGTTTGCATTCAAAGCCATAAACCCTGGTATCCTGAATTTGTGGTTTGTGTTTTTTGCTGGATTATTTATTACAATAAATGTCGTTAAATACAAAGATCTTTATAAAGTGAAGGATTTCAGGGCTCTCGGAGATTATATAGAAATGAATGAAAAAGCAGGAGAACCGATCTTTGTTCACAGGAATATTAGTGCTGACAATCTTGGATATTATTATAACGGGATCAATAAGATAGTACCCGTGCCTGGAGAAGTCAACTATTCAGGCTATTTTGGTCCGGAACAATGGGAGATAGATGAAGCTGACATTAAGCACCTTAATGAAAAGTTCAGAAAAGTATCTTGTTTTTATGTTGTGATAGATAATTCACCACTCAGGGGAGTAAGTGAAGCTAATACAAAGTTGCTGAAATTTCTGGAGAAAAATTTTAATTTGCAGGAAGAGAAACCTTTTAAAGGCAGACTCGATTTGTATAAATTTTCTGATAAAAATGTGTCAGAGAATGTCTTATCTGGCTTATAAATATATTTATTGCTTATTAAAGAAGGATAATTACAGGTTCTAAATGCATCTTATTATGAATAGGAAAAGTAAATTCAAAACTGTATTAATAGGTTCAAGTGGTACTGCAAATGCCTTCTCTTCAGTTCTCGCTTTAAGGAGGAACTGGAACGGCGATGTTAAGATTGTTGCCGTTGATTCCAACCCGGGAAATCTTGTTACATCTTCATTGATATGTGATAATTTTTATCAGGTTCCGGAGACCTGCAAGCCTGAATTCAAAGATGCAATTATTCAGATCATTAAAAAAGAAAATATCGATACCTATATCCCTTTTATCGATGAAGAAATATTTGTTCTGGCCCTCCTTTGTAAACAGAATGCGTTAAACAGAGATCTTTACCTTCAGGTTAAAGATCCTGATATTGCTGATCTGTGCAATGATAAGCTCAGGACTTTTGAGTGGCTTTCAGAGATGAATATTCTGACTCCGCAAAGTTTTAAGATAGACAGAGCTTTTGTAAATGACGGACGACATGTTATAAAGCGGCGAAAAGGTTATGGATCGAAGATCATCAGATTCCCAGAAATTAAAGGGGACCTGACACAGTATAGTCCGGATGACTACATAATTCAATACGAATGTGAAAAGCCTGAAATAACAATTGATGTATGCTTTGACCCGAAGCATAGTTTCTTTCATTATGTATGCAGGGAGAGGATAGAAACAAAAGGCGGGGTCTGTACCAAAGCGCGGTTATTTTTTGACAGGTCCCTTGAGAAAATAGCATATACATTGGCTGAAAAACTAAGTTTGAATTCTTTTTGTTTCCAGGTGATGAATTATAAAAAGGACTGGGCAGTCACGGATATCAATGCCCGGCCGGGTGCAGGCACTGGAATGAGTGTAGCGGCAGGAATGGATTTTTTCAGCGCTATGTTCGCAATTCTCTGGGAAGAGGATCCTGCTCAGTATTTCAGACCCTTACAGAAAGAAACCTTCGTTACCAGACAGTATAGTGATTTTATAATGAACATTTAGATGAATCCCACAATTGTATTTGACCTGGATGGGACTCTGATCACTTGTGAAAGCAAACAAAAATATGTTCTGCTCTCACTTCTGAATGCAATGGACGACAATACAGCTGAAAATCTGGAGGCCTGGTGGGAGCTGAAAAGAGAAGGCATGAATACCGAAAAGGCATTGACCGAACTTGGATATTCAGATGCAAAATCAATTGCTGATCAATGGAAAAGAGAGATTGAGAAATATGTATGGGGAGCTCTGGACAAACCTTTTGAGGATTCCCTGCCAACCCTCAGCTATCTGAAGGGATCGGATAAAATCGGTATAATAATACTGACAGGAAGAAAATGCAAGTACCAGGTCCGGCAGATAGTTAACAGTTATGGCTTTAATGAATACATTGATGATCTGATAGTAGTAGATCCATATCGTGCAGTTGAAAAGAAAAGTGAATACCTTCGAAAAATCAAACCTTTTGTTTATGTAGGAGATACTGAAATTGATTATTTGTCTGCGACCAGTTCCGGAGTAAGGTTTGTTGCACTTACAAGGGGCCAAAGATCAAGGAACTTTCTAAGGAAAGTCGGGAATATGCAAACCGAGGATGATCTGAAATTTCTGAACAATATCAATCATCTTTAATTGTAAATAAAAAATAGATAAATGCAAATTTAAAATCAATTAGAATGATCCGGATTATAGATCTTCCAAAAATCCTCGACGAACGAGGTAATCTCTCAATTATAGAGGAGGGGAATCAAATTCCTTTTAAGATAAAACGTGTTTATTGGGTATATGATGTTCCCGGAGGAGAATTACGGGGTAGTCATGCCTTAAAAAGCACGGAGGAGTTTATTGTGGCATTGTCAGGAAGTTTCGATGTTATTCTTAATGATGGAAACAGGAATAGGAAGTATTCTTTGAACCGCTCATATTATGGTATATATATTCCAAGTATGACCTGGCGTACCCTGAAGAATTTTTCTACTAATTCTCTTGCAGTTGTCCTGGCTTCAAAAGAGTATGATGAGAAAGAATATATTAGAGATTTTGATTACTTTTTAAAATTAAAGAAATGAATAAGAGATCAACAATATATGATTGTTCTGTTGTACACCTGCCTAAAGTAAATAATAGAGCCGGGAATATAACATTTGTTGAAAATAACATACATGTCTCTTTTAGTATTTCAAGGATTTATTATTTGTACGACATTCCTGCAGGAGCGGAACGTGGGGGACATGCCCATAAAGAATTGCATCATTTTATGGTTGCTGCCAGCGGTTCTTTCAATGTAATTCTTGATGATGGGATTAACAAAAAGGTTGTCGAGCTAAACAGACCTGACTATGGACTTTATATCCCTCCGGGGATCTGGGCTGAACTGTTTAATTTCTCTTCAGGCGCCATAAGCCTTAATCTTGTATCTGAAAAATATGATGAAAATGACTACTTAAGGAAATATGATGAATTTTTATTATTCAAGGGGAAAAAGTTAAAAAAGAGATTAAGTTGAAATAGATACGGCTTGTTCTGCAAATCTTATTTGTTTTCAAGTCAGGATGCAAACATTTAACTGCTTACAGCATAACAGTAATTTGAGGGCTATAAGAAAAATAATTATTCATGATCAGTGTTATAAATCTTCTCAACCAAAAAGAAAGTCAACTAGCAGCTTATTCACAATATGATTTCTTAAATGAAATTGATCAACTGAAATTAACAAAAGAGACTGTTGTTGATCCTCTTATAAATGAGTTAAACAGCAAGATGATTGAAATAGATGAAATCAACATTGCTAATGAAACTCATTTCTTTTTATATAAGAAACTTGATTGGGATACAGAATATTTTGGATTTCCGGTTTATTCAATCAAAATGGTCTTATATAACCATAATGATCTTCAGGTACTGAATAAAGCTATTAATGAGTTCATTAAGCACAAAATAAAACCAGGTGAATATTGGTTCACCAATGTGCCTTCCGATGAAATACTAATTGTACAGGCCTTATGCAACACCTTATTCAAACTTGTAGAGACCAGACTTGGATTTTATCTTGGATCCATTTCGGATTTTGAATCGGAACATTATCCGGTAAGGATGGCAATTATTGAGGATGCAGATGATCTCAGAAAGGTTTCGATGAAAATGAGGAATAGATATGACAGGGTACATGCTGATCCGGCATTTTCAACCGAACAGGCAGATAAATACCTTGGTAAATTTGTCGAAGAATCACTGAAAGGATTTGCTGATTTCGTACTTGTACCAGATATTGGAGATATCAGGCCTTTTGGTTTTCTGGCATGGAAAAAACCTGTCGAAGTCCTGGGGAAAAGAATTTCAAAAATTGTTCTTACTGCTGTTGACAATTCGATTCAAAGAGGCTGGCTTTTTAAACTATTAACAGAGATGAAGCACCTTGCTAAAGGCCTGGGAACTGATTATATAACAACTATAACACAGGCTCCAAATAAGCCGGCAATTCATATATATCAGAAAGCCGGATTTGTACTTAAATCTGTCACACATATCTTTTCAATTAAACTATCATGATAAAATTTCTGGATCTGAAAAAGATAAACGATAGCTATGAACCAAATATCTCAGATGCTATAACGAAAGTGCTTGATTCCGGATGGTATCTGCTTGGCAATGAAGTTAACGCTTTTGAATCCGAATATGGTAGTTTCATCGGATCGAAGTATTGCATAGGTGTTGCTAATGGGTTGGATGCGCTAAGGCTCATTCTAAAAGCTTATATTGAGATGGGAATTATGAAGGAAGGTGATGAAATTCTTGTTCCGGCAAATACTTACATAGCATCAATTCTAGCTATTACTGACAACCGACTTGTACCTGTTCTTGTTGAACCTGATTATTCTACGTATAATATTGATCCCTTTAAAATTAAGGAAAAAATAAACTCCCGTACAAGGGGAATAATGATAGTCCATCTCTATGGACAAAATGCCATGCACCCTGAAATTAGGAGAATTGTAAAGGAAAATAATCTTAGACTCATTGAAGATAATGCTCAGGCACAAGGATGTATTTACGGAGATAAACGTACAGGATCAATCGGTGATGCTGCCGGACACAGTTTCTATCCAGGTAAGAACCTTGGTGCATTGGGGGATGCCGGAGCTGTAACAACAGATGATGATGAACTTGCAGAAGTGGTGCGTACTATGGCAAATTATGGATCAAGAATTAAATACCAGAATGTTTATAAAGGCCTTAATTCCCGTCTTGATGAGATCCAGGCAGCTATCCTCCGTGTCAAACTTCCCCGACTCGATGCTGATAACCGGCGCCGCTGGAAAATAGCTGAATATTACAACAAGAATATTAATAATCCTGAGATAATTTTACCCTGCAACCTGCAACATGCACCCTGCACCATGGACCATGTCTGGCACCTATTTGTCATCCGAACCTCCAATCGTGAAAAACTTCAGCAATATCTTCATAGTAACAACATTCAGACTTTGATTCACTATCCTGTACCTCCTCATAAACAGGATGCCTATAAAGAGCTGAATCATTTAAGCTTTCCCATTACGGAAAAAATACATAACGATGTTTTGAGTCTGCCTATCAGTCCTGTAATGACTGATGAAGAAGTCAGTATGGTTGTTGAGTGTATCAATAATTACAAATGAAAGAACAGCAATCCTCTTATCGTCAGATAATGAAAGCCACCTCCATTTTTGGGGGTGTTCAGATTTTTCATGTGATCATCTCCATTATCCGGTCCAAGTTTATAGCTGTTCTCCTTGGTCCTGCCGGTATGGGAATAGCCGGACTACTTACTTCTACAACTAATCTGGTAGGAAGTCTGACAAATATGGGGCTGAAGTCGAGTGCTGTGAGAAATATAGCTGCAGCCACAACATCGGGAAATAATTCAAAAGTAGGAATGGTTGTATCAGTGTTCAGACGTCTGGTCTGGATGACCGGAATCCTTGGCACTCTGATAACCCTTATCCTTGCACCATGGCTCAGTGAGCTTACATTCGGGAACAGGGATTATACTCTGGCTTTTATCTGGATTTCAATAACACTGCTTCTTACACAGATAAAAGACGGTCAGCTTGCGTTATTGCAGGGAATGCGAAAACTGCAATACCTTGCTAAAGCTAATCTTGCGGGTACAACTTCTGCACTGGTAATTTCAATACCGGTTTATTATTTCTTACGCCTGGAGGGGATCGTTCCGGCAATAATAATTACATCTCTGGCAGTTCTTTTTTTTAGCTGGATCTTTGCATCTAAAATAAAAACTGAAAAACCCAAAGTCACCAGAACTGATTTTGTTACTGAAGGAAGCGATATGCTCAGAATGGGTATTATGCTCAGCCTAAGTTCAATAACTGCTTTGGCAACTTCCTACCTTGCAAGGATTTATATAAGTCACAGGGGCGGAGTAGAGCAGGTAGGATTATTTAATGCCGGGTTTGCCATAGTTAATTCGTATGTAGGAATGGTTTTTACTGCAATGGGTACTGATTATTTTCCCAGACTTTCCTCGTATATTCATGACAGGATAAAAGCAATGAATACGGTTAATAATCAGGCAGAGATAGCAATTCTGATATTAGCGCCGATAATTACCATATTCCTTGTATTCATTAAATGGGTTGTGATTCTTTTCTATTCAACAAAGTTTATAGGAATACACAATATGATCCATTTTGCAGTTTTGGGAATGTTCTTTAAAGCAATTAGCTGGCCGATATCGTATATATTTATAGCAAAAGGGCATACAAAATTATTCTTTTACAGCGAATTGATTGCAAATATCTACTTTCTTGGATTTAAAATAATTGGCTACCGTCTTGGAGGTCTCGATGGAATAGGAATTGCTTTTCTTATTAACTTCTTTTTATATTTTGTTCAGGTTTATATTATTGCTAAAAAGAAATATGATTTTTCTTTCACTCATGAGTTTTCTGTGATTTTCAGAAATCAGTTAATCATAGGAATATTATGTTTCCTTTGTGTTAAACTGTTAGAAGCGCCATATTTATATATTATAGGAACAATACTTATAATGCTTTCTGTATGGTACTCTCTGAAAGAATTAAACAAACGGATGAATCTTATCCTTCTCATAAAGGAGAAGTATTTAAAAGGTAAATAGTATGAAAATTTTACTCTTCAATCTGGGCTCTGTTGCGAATAGAATTAATTCATGGGGAATTGAAGGTTTTGAATCGATATTCGATCAGGATGTAGTTTTATGGGGTCCAATACCAGATGAAGCATTCTATGCTAATAATAAAAAAATTCCCATAATCAGCATTTTCGAAGAGACTTCAATCAAAAATGTTTTTGAAAGGTTGCCTGAAAATTGGTTTCCGGACATTGTAACCTGTGATACTTCTGTATTGAATTTTATTCCCGATATATATTTATGTCCTGCTAAAACAATTCTGTTTACACGTGATGCATGGGCTGATACTATTTTTAACAGAGGTCTGGTTGAGTTTTTTGACTTTATTGATTATGGGATTATTGATCGCAGTTTATATTGCAACTTTAATGTTAACATATTGCCATTATCTAACTGTGCTGTTTCGGTACCCGGCAACAATGATCATATTCCTGAATTTGAGAAAAGGCATATCGATGTAATTTCAATAGCAAATTACAATGATGGTTTTTATCATGACAGGTATAAGACTCTGTACAAAATATCAGATTCAAATAATACCGGAATTAGGATCAAATATATCGTTGGGATAAAGCGCAAAGAAATAAGCCAATATTATCAGCAAAGTAAAATTGTATTGGACTGGGCTCATACTTTATCAAACCGTTCTTTTGAGGCTGCACTTAACGGCTGTCTGCTTTTCAGCAACGAGGATAATCCTGTAATTAGGGAATTTTGGGTTCCATGGGAGGAGTATATTCCTTATAATGAAGATAATGTAACGGAGTTGATCTCATTTTACCTTGCTAATCCTGAAGTATCTCAGGGAATAATCAGTAAGGCCAGGAGGAAGATTGAAAATATCCCGACCAGTATGGGACAATCTTACTGGGAACAAATACGCATAGCTTACAATACTGAAATTGATGTAAACGAGAGGGTCGAAAGAAACAGGCGATTGCCGAAATCAGTTTTACATTACCGTCTGGCAACTCCATTAGTTTATAATTACAACTATAATACAAATTTTCCAGGGAACTGGCGGGATCTTTATTTTCAGAGGATTGAAACCTCAATACTATGTGCTTCTGATGAAACATATAAAATTCTTTCATTGATCGAAGCAGTACGAATGGCTTTTTTATTTGATAAAGTAGCATTATGTGAAAAATATCTGGCTGAATTGGAGAAGATACTTCCTAAATATGCATGGATATGGTATTTACGTGCAAGGGAAAGTTACATTAAGAACAATATGGATCAAGCATTGATTTATGTGAATAAAGCGATTGATTGCGGAAAAAATGCTCCTGATCTTATTCAGAAATATGTCATGCCCGTGATGGAAAAGAATAACAGCTGTGATGGTAGACGAATTACGGATTATTTATGGCAATCAGTCTACAATCATAATAATGAGTTTCAGGTTAAATCATTATTCCATCTTTGCTTTGAGTTGGCTGGAGATATTTTTATTGTAAAAAAAGAACCTGATAATGCCGTAATCGCATATTCAGAGGCAGTATCACATACGGCTATTCCAAGATGTTTATACAAATTGAGCCGGGTACTTATTGAATCTGGTAATTATGAAACAATGTCTGCAATTGTTGAAAAAGCAAGAGAAGACAATCCTTATGACAGCATCCTGGTTTTCTACAATGTATATGCTTTATGTAAGCTTGATAAGAAGCAAAAAGCCTTGATGTTGCTTAAGGAACATAAAAAAGCGTTAAACAGCTTCTTTGGGAAGAAGAGGTTTAATTTTTTAAGAAACTGCATAAACATGATGATCCTTATAAAAATATTTGGAAGAAAGTTATTTACTAAAACTCTAGTTTTTATTATTAATTTTCTCGACAGACAGAAATAGCAGATCTATGAAGAGAGAAGTTTTTATTATAACATCAAGCCATGTTGTAAATGGTAAGACAGCAGGTTCTCAACGTATTATGAATATAGCTAAAACACTGGCTATGGGGAAAGTGAATGTATTTTTATGTTCACTGCCCGATATAAACAATAATTCTATTGAGTGTATCGAGAGATATCCAAATATTTATCAGGTACTAAGCACACAAGATAAAAAAAACAATTTTCCCCATCTTTTTAATTTTATTTTTTCAGTCAATAATTTCATTAAAGAAAGAAAATCTATTTCAGCTATATATTTATATCCTTTTGGCAGAGTAATAATTGAGTGGATTTTTCTGATCTATTTTAAGTTTATAAAAAGACACAAACTCTTTTGTGATATTAATGAACTTAGAGTAACTACTTTGTATAATAAAACTCCACCAGCAAGATTATTCTCTAAAATCATTTATTACTGCAAATATCCATTTCAATATTTAAGATTCAAATCATCTGAATTTCAGGCTTGTTTCTTTGATGGCCTGATTGTAATTTCGGTTAATCTTGAAAAATATTTCAGTAAATATTCATCGAGAATAATAAGGATCCCTATCTTATGTGACTTATCAAAAGCTTCAGGCAATTTTGAATCGAAATTCTTTAATAATGGTGCATTTAAAGTTTGTTATGCAGGTACATTATCTAATAAAAGAGAGGGACTAGGGTTATTGCTAAAAGTAATAAGCATATTAAACCAAAGGAAAAATGTAGAATTGCATTTATATGGATCTATACCGGAAAACGAAGAGTTTATTCTGCCAGAATTGTCAGAATTATACAAAATAACTGATAAAGTGTATAATCATGGGTTTTTAGAACCTGCTCGGGTATTTCTGGAATTCGCACAATATCATCTGTTAATTATCCCTCGCCCTTTAAATAAGCAGACCAGATATGGATTTTCTACAAAGCTTTCGGAATATCTTGTATCAGGAGTACCGACACTATTAACTGATGTAAGTGATAATGGATTATATATTAAAGATGGGTATAATGGATTTATAATTTCCCCTGGATCATCATCGAAAATGGTTGCAAAGATTAATCAGATAATTGAAAATTACAACGACTGGGCTAATGAAATTGTCCGCAATTCATATAAAACAGCTATCGAAAATTTTGATTACAGGCTTTATACAGATGTTTTGATAAAATTTATTTTCGATTGATTTCAAGATCACAACTTTTAAATCAGAGGTGGACTTTCACGAATTAATTCAAAGAATACTGTGAACTTTAATGATATTGATTACAGATTATTAAAGGAAAAATTTTTATTATGTGCATTATTTTAGTGCTTAATTAATTCTCTGAAAAAGAATGAATAATGATCTGTCGGTGGTTAACAAAATGAATTACAGATCTCATGTTATATCCTTTTTCGATTATCTGTTTGTATTTGTTCTAATAATATATGGCGGGATGGCGAGTACTTTTGTCCGCTCATTTTCTTTTGATGAGCCTCTGCCGATTCTTTTGCCTGTATTATTAAGTATAATTCTGATAATGAGAGCTAAAGTTGTATTTAACAAGCAGATCTATTTACTTTTATTATTCTATGTGATTTATAACCTGGCTCTGATCATCAAATACAAGACAATTCATCCCGTGTTCTTTGGATATTTGCTTGTGAATTTTATGGTCACGTATGTGGCAGTTAAAACTTTGAAATTTAAACTATTCATTATCTATGAAAATATTATTTATTATCTGGCAATAGTCGGTTTAGGTATCTGGGGAATTCAATTATTAATGGGTGGTGACAATTTATTTTATCTTCTAAGCAACATTCCTTCAATTGATACTTTTTCTACAGTAAGCGGTGGGGGTATTAATATTGTAATCTATTCAATTCAGCCTTATATCAGCAAGCTTATAACAAATTCAATTTTACCCCGAAATTGTGGATTTGCATGGGAGCCTGGTGCTTTTGCTGTTTTTCTATGTCTGGCAATTTTTATTAATCTGTTTATTATCAAATCAAAAGAAAAGCTTAATAAGCATTTCTGGACTTTTGTCTTAGCATTGCTTTCCTCTCAATCAACTACAGGCTATGTAATATTCATTGTTATTATAGTATTTTATATTTTTCAGAAAAATATAAAAGTTGTATTACTCATATTCCCTTTTTTATTATTAATTATAATCTTGCTGTTTTCTTTACCATTTATGACAGAAAAAATCTCGAAAATATTTGAAGAAGCTACAAGAGTAGATGTTATTGTAGAAGAATCAATTGGTAGAGAAAATGCCAGGAATCCTCAACGTTTTGCCTCATTTATTATCACATTTAGGGATTTTAAAAACAATCCTTTATTAGGCTATGGAGGTCACGTAGAAGATCGCTGGTATAGTCAGATTTATTCAAATATTGCACCAATTTCGGGAATAGGTAATCTATTAGCGCAATACGGGCTGGTTGGCTTTTTGTTTTTTATAACTCTATCTATCAATAGTTCCCGATTTTACTCTCAATCTCTTAATTATAAAGGGAAATACCTTTTTTTTATAATTATGTTTTTTATCACTATAAGTTATAGTCTTTTTTTCAGGACAATAATTATGTCATTCTGGATGTTCTCATTCTTCGAAAGCACCAAATCAGAAGAAAACGAGGCTGAATATAATCTGACACCAGAAATAGAAAGGAATGTTTATAAATTAAAACCGGGAACCAGTAATGATGGGAAAAATAACTGAATAAATAGTATGAGAATCCTCTTTTTCATTAATACATTGGGTGCTGGAGGTAAAGAGCGAAGGTTAACAGAATTGATGAAGGCTCTTGTTCTGAGACAGGATATTGAGATTGACCTGGTCATAATGAGTGATGAAATTCATTATAAAGAAATTCTTGACCTTGGGATTAATATTCATACTCTATTAAGAAAAAGCAGATTTGACATTTTTGTCTTCTACAGATTTTATCAATTATGCCGGAGATATCGTCCTGATATCGTACATTGTTGGGATAGCATGACGGCAGTTTACAGTGTGCCTGTATGTAAAGCTTTAAGGATTAAGCTTATAAATGGCATGGTGACAAATTCAATTACACAACAAAGTATTCTTAATAAACATTGGCTGCGGGCAAAATTAACATTCTTATTCTCAGATTATATTGTAGGTAACTCGCATGCCGGGTTAAAAGCCTATCAGGTTCCGGAAAGAAAAGGCATAGTAATTTATAATGGGTTTAATTTTGACAGGATAAATAATTTGGTAACAGGGAATTTAATACGAGATGAATTAAAAATCAACACGAAATATATTGTCGGAATGGTTGCTACTTTTTCGAAATATAAAGATTACGAAACTTATTTTAAGAGTGCCCATCTGTTGCTACAGAGGAGAAAAGATGTAACATTTTTAGCTATTGGAAATGGTACTGATTCGGACTATTCTAAGAGAAGTATTAATAAACAATACTCTGAATACTTCAGACTGCTTGGAAAAAAAAACGACATAGAATCTTACATTGATGCGATTGATATTTGTGTGCTGGCAACTTTTACAGAAGGTATATCCAATTCAATAATGGAGTATATGGCTCTTGGTAAACCAGTTATTGCGACAGATGGAGGTGGCACAAATGAACTGGTATTAGATAACATAACGGGGTTTCTGGTTAAACCATCTGATCCTGAAGAACTCTCAGAGAAAATAGATATGCTTATAAAGGATAATAACTTGCGGATAACGATGGGTATGGCCGGTAGGCAGAGAATAACAGATAAATTTTCCATTAATCATATGGTTGGGAAATACATATTTATGTATAAGGCTGCTTTAAAATAGAATTTCTTTTATTTGTCTGATTTATTATGGAGACGGCTGTACAGGTTTTATATTTATCAGGATTTGTTATAATCTGACTGGTTCAAAGTAAATAATCCATTTTGATGAAAATTCTAATTAACACTCCACCTTTAAATAGCCCGGCAGGGGTATCAAATCATTATATGGGTTTGAAACCTTATTTCTCAAGGAAAGTTGTTTACAATAAATTCCTCACCACTAATTATATAAGGAAAAGAATAAAATTTCAGTTTCTGCATAAGCCATTAAGATTAATAATGATGGGTTATGATGCAATCAAGTTTATTATCTTGCTAATTGTGTATCAGCGACCGGTAGTATTACTAAATCCATCCTTCAATGAGACGGCAATTAAACGCGATTTATTCTTTCTGAGTATAGCCAAATTTTTTTCCTGTAAAGCAGCTGTTTTTATACATGGCTGGGATAAAGAATATTTGGGAAAGATCTTCAATGGAGTAATCAGATTCCATCCTGCATGGAAAAAAGCTGATGCATTCTTTGTCCTGGCCCAAGAGTTTAAAGGATATCTTGAAAAACTGGGAATAAAGGCACCTGTTTACCTGACCACAACAAAAGTAAACGATAAGCTAATTGAAGGTATTAATGGAAATACAAAAAGGAAAGAAATACAGAACATATTATTTTTGGCACGAGTGGAAAAGTCAAAGGGTATTTTCACAACTATCGATGCTTTCAAAATATTGAAAAAAAAATGGCCGGATTTAAAATTGCGGGTGGTTGGCCCGGGAAAAATGCTGAACCAGGCTAAAGCTTATGCTGAAGATGAAGGGATAAATAATATCATTTTTACTGGTCCTCTTTATGGTGAGGATTTAAAGAACGAATTCATAATCGCTGATCTGTATATTTTGCCAACACATTCAGAAGGTATGCCGACATCGGTCTTGGAAGCCATGGCTTTTGGATTGCCAGTTATAACACGACCAGTTGGTGGTTTAATAGACTTTTTTGAAAATGGTAAAATGGGATACATGATTGAAAGTTTAGATCCGGTCGATTATGCTGCAAAAATTGAAGAGCTTATTAAAAACAGTAAAAAGTATAGTGAAATATGTGAAAATAACATGCGCTATGCAAAAGAGCATTTTATGGCCTCAGATATTGCCCTGAATCTTGAAAGAATACTATCCGGACTTTAGTTCTTTAAATTATGAGTACTTACATAATAATCGGTCTGACGCCTCAGGGCTTATCAATGCTGAGAATACTTTCAAAAGCAGGACATCATGTAATTGCATTTACGAATTCAAAAAAAACTGTAGGCTATTATAGCAAATATGGTAATAAAAGGATATTTAAAGATATCGAGGACCTGAAAGGACAAATTCTGTTTATCACAAAATCTAGTCATGAGAAGATTAACTGCATAATTACTTCTGGAGAATTACTGGCCAGAATTCTTACTGATTATCAGGAATTATATGAAATTTGCAATGTTCAGTCAGGTCCTTTGTCTCTGTTACAAATTCTTGCTCATAAAGACCAGATGTATCATTTTGCTAAATCTCGAGGGCTTCATTGCGCCAAATACTCTTTACTGTCTGAATATAAAACAGGGACACTAAATTTTCCGGTTATACTGAAACGTAACTATGAAATTCCGCTCTTTTTCAAAATAAAGAAAATTGACTCGGAACCAGATTTATTTACTTTTATAGAAAAAATTAAAAAAGAAGATTACAATCATATACTGATTCAGGAATATATTTTCGATGATACTGCCATTAATATTTCCTATCAGGATTATTTCATTAACGACATTGGCAGATGTCCATTTATATGCAATCAGGAACGGAGATTAATCTCCGGCATAACCTCTTATTTGAAAGAAATAAAAGATGCAACTGTTAATAAAATGATTATTAATGAAGCTGCTCTGTTTTTTAAAGGTTCCGGCTATGAAGGATTTGCTGAATTGGAGTTTTTGTATTCCCAAAAAAATAAAACAATTTACTTTATTGAAATTAACACACGCACTTGCGGGTTACATAGCGTTTTGAATCATAAATTTGCTAATCTTTCAGCTTTGTACAATAATATAAATAACCCTCCGGAAATTATAGAGAATCCCCAATTAATAACATGGATTAACATAGCACGTGATATTAAAGCCCGCTTACAGACGAAGGATTTTAATAACCTGTTTCAGTTTTTCACAGCAAAATATGACATTTTAGATTGGCATGATTTAAAACCTTTCATTTATCAATTATTTAAATAAAAATGTTTAAAAAGATACTAACTTATTTCAAAAGTGGTGGCTTAAAAGAAGTTGTCACATATGGCTGGACATATGTCAGAAAAATTGTATATTATAAATCAGAAACAATTTTTTTTTATCTTGAGAAAAAAGACTTCAATAAGCAACCTTACAAAAACTCGGAAATTAAATTTAAAATTGTACAAAAGCTGGAAGATATAGAAGAAATTAATTTTAATCGGTTAAAGACAGTTGATTATAAGAAATGGATATCCAGAGACAGTTATGCTATTGTTGGGTATTTAGATTCTAAACCTGTTTCTTTTACATGGACTCATCTCAGATTTATCCCGACTTTCGGTATGTGTCCGATTAAACATGCTAAAGGTATGAGCTGGACTGGTCCTTCATTTGTTGATAAATCTGTAAGAAACCAGGGTATTAATATTGCTCAGAAATCTTTTCAAATTGAGCATTCTCCTACAGATATTAATTATTTTATTACATCTGCAAGGAAGGCTAATATTCCTTCGATCAGGGCGCTCAACAGAGTAGGATATAAAGTAGGATTAATAATGATTAAATATTATGGTTTATTTTCAAACCGCAAAACAGTTTTAAAGTATGAAAATGAAGGTAAATTATTATTTCAATTTATATCATGAATTTAATCCTCACCTTTGATTATGAACTTTTTGGTGATGGTTCCGGAGATGTATTCACCCATGTAATTGAACCTACCAATCGGATACTCAGTATTTGTGATGAGTACAGGATAAAATGTACCTTTTTCTTTGAGGTAATGGAATATATAAAACTAAAAGAAGAATGGGACCGAGGTAATAAAATGGGTTATTCCACCAGTCCCGTAGAAGCTATTAAAAATCAGCTAGAAAATATTGCACTGATGGGTAATGATATTCAACTTCATGTGCATCCTCAATGGTTTAATGCCAGATATATAAACAGTAAATGGGATCTCGATTTTAATAACTGGCGTCTGGGAGATTTTTATTCCGGTTGCAGTTACAGTATAAATAATTTATTATGTGATGTCAAAGGAGAACTTGAAAAACTAGTTACACAAGTATTACCTGAATACCGTTGTAAAGCGTTAAGAGCCGGCGGTTATAACATTTTTCCCTCAGAAAACGTATATACTGCCATGAAAGAGTTGGGTATGAAGATAGACAGTTCAGTTTACCCAGGCGGTTTTGAAGAAGGCCCCTTATCAAGGTTTGATTACAGGAATGTCCCTGTCGATTTGGATTATTGGTGGGGAGATGAGACAGATATCAGGAAAGCATCAAAAATAAATAAGGAGATTCTGGAGGTCCCCGTTTTTGCACTTCCTGTTGTCCGTTGGAGAAAGTACTTTAACATTTCAAGAATAAAATCTTTCTTAAACAACAGGAACACAAAGATGAGTTACGTTGTAAAGGAAAAAATAAGTAAGACGACTCTTACTGAGAAAATAAAATTCCTTTTACAAAAAGAAGCCTTTCCCTGGGATGTTTGTATGTTTTCAAAATCATTACATAGTCATTATTTCAACTACATAGAGAAAAATCTATTAGGTTCACGAAATAGTTTTGTTCTTATTGGCCATCCAAAAAGTCTGCAGAATGAAAAATATTTTAAGAATTTTATAGAGATGGCTATTAGCAGGGAGAGACTTTTTAAATTTATTACACTTAATGAATTGCATGCAGAAATCACTTAAAGAGTCGCTTCAATCACTCAAAACCTATTGCGAATCTGAAAATTTTATTGGATGGGATCCCTATGATGGCCTTAACTCAAAAGTATTTCAGGCTACTCCCTTGAAAATATCGCGTTTAGCAAGATTGATATGGATTCAGGCGTTTAAAAAAAGCCCTGTCAATTTTCGCAGTCTGATGTTAGTCCCAAAAGAACTTAATCCCAAGGCAGCAGGATTATTCCTTAATGGGTATTGCAACATTTACAGGTATCAGCAGGTAGCAGGCAGTGAAGAGATAGGAATACAAAAGGAAATTCTGGATAGAATTCATTATCTTGTCAATATGCTCAGATCATCAAAAACCGCTGGATTTAATGGCTACTGCTGGGGCTATAATTTCGACTGGCAGGCAAGGGCCTTTTTTATGCCAAAAAATACTCCTACAATCGTCGCAACTGCTTTTATAAGCTCCGCATTGCTAGATGCTTACGAAATTACAGGAGAGAAAGATCTTCTTGAGATAGTAAATAGCTCTTGTGAATTTATTATCAGAGATTTGAACAGGACATATGATGATAATGGGAATTTTGCCTTTTCCTATTCTCCTATCGATGCATCAGTTGTATATAATGCTTCATTCCTTGGCAGCCGCCTTCTGGCAAGGGTCTACAGCATAACCCGTAATAATGAATTACTAGATGCTGCAGAAAGATCTGTTATATTCTGCTGTGATCACCAGAATTCTGACGGCTCATGGAGCTATGGTTCAAACGGTTTTCATAGTTGGATTGATAATTTCCATACAGGATACAACCTTGAGTCTCTTTCAGACTATATGAAATATTCGGGTGATTACAGGTTTAATGAAAACCTTCGAAAAGGTTTTGACTATTATATAACTACATTTTTTACTGAAAGCGGAGTTTCAAAATATTTCAATAATTCACTTTATCCGGTTGATATACACAATCCGGCACAGCTGATAATTACTCTATCAAGGCTTGATAGATTTGAAGAATATAAAGATTTGGCGGACAAAGTTTTGAAATGGACTATCGAAAATATGCAATCAGAAATTGGGTATTTTTATTTTCAGAAAGGGAAGTTTTTCACTTTAAGAACTCCATATATTCGATGGGCTCAGGCATGGATGTTTTATGCGCTGAGCGAATATTTATTAAAAATGATATAATTCATTGATGAAAATCTTAACAGTAGTAGGTGCAAGACCGAATTTTATGAAAATTGCCCCATTTATAAGGGCTATTGATAGATATAATGTTGAAGGTCAGAATAAAATCACCCACGTACTTGTCCATACCGGACAGCACTATGATGTAAGGATGTCTGAAGCGTTTTTCAGGGCTCTTGATATTCCTGATCCTGATATCAATCTTGAAATTGGTTCAGGAAGCCATGCTGAGCAGATCGGATATACAATGGTTGCTTTTGAAAAAGTTCTTCTTGGACAAAATCCCGACTGGGTAATTGTTGTTGGTGATGTCAATGCAACTCTCGCTTGCTCGGTGGTCGCAAAAAAACTGAATATAAAACTTTGTCATATTGAAGCCGGTCTTCGATCTGGCGATATGACAATGCCGGAAGAGATTAATCGCCTGGTAACAGACAGATTATCAGATCTTCTATTCACACCCGACCGGATTTCCTCTGATAATCTTAGAAAAGAAGGAACACCGGAAGAAAAGATAGCCTTTGTTGGGAATATAATGATAGATACACTTGAAGCAAACAGAGAGAGGTCGGAAAAGTTGGATATAAATTCAATCATTGAATCAAATCTTATCGATGGTGTAAGGCAACCAAAGAAAATCCATGCCGGATCCGGATATGCTTTAATGACTCTTCATAGGCCGTCAAATGTTGATTCAAAGGAAACTTTTGTGCCTCTGATAAGATTCCTGCTTGATGAAGTAACAAAGGATCAGCCTCTTATATGGGTAATTCATCCAAGGGCAAGAAAACAATTAGATACATTCGGATTATGGAACGATGTAGTTAACCGACCTTCGCTTATACTACTTGAACCTGTTGTGTATCACGAGATGGTTCGTCTGAATATGGGAGCAAAAGTGATGCTTACCGATTCGGGTGGCCTTCAGGAGGAATGTTGTGTGCTGGGAACACCTTGTCTTACGCTGAGATGGAATACCGAGCGACCTGTAACATTGAGAGAGAATGGTGGTGCAAGTGTGCTTGTTGGAAATAATATAGAAAGGATCAGAAATGAATATTTCAATGTCCTGTCGCTAAATCGGATACCCTCCAGACCTGAGCTATGGGACGGTCATACTGCCGAACGAATTATAACCATTCTAACATCGTTGGTTAAAATGTAAACAATAAGCAAAATGAATATCTTAGGTCGTATATTTGGAAAATACCACGATAAATGGGCATGGCAAAGGTTTAATTTCTTTATTGAAAATATTAAGCTGAATCATGGCGACACTATTCTTGATCTGGGAGGTGGTACTGGTAGTTACATGGACAGGTTTGGATCACAATTAAATAATTACAACATAATAATATCGGATATAGACCAGAATGCATTAAGGGTAGCCGAAAGTAAGGGATATAAAATAATGAGAATTGACGGATCAAATCAAAAGTTACCCTTTGCTGATAAAGAAATTGATTGCATATTTTGTAACTCTGTTATTGAACATGTCACTATCCCTAAAGATAAATTATGGTCAGAACATAGTATCTCAGAGGAATTTTTCAATATAAGTTTTGAATATCAAAAACATTTTGCATCAGAGATTAAAAGATGTTCAAAAAAATACTATGTGCAAACACCGCATAAATATTATCCGGTTGAAGCTCATACATGGTTCCCTTTCGTAAGTTATTTTAATAGGCGTACACAGGTAAAGATGGTTAATCTTTTGAACAAATTCTGGGTGAAGAAAACTAATCCGGATTGGAATCTGCTTACTGAAAAAGAGATGAAACTATTATTTCCGGATGCCGAGATAATAGTAAACAAAAAGTTAGGTTTTAAAAAGGAAATAATAGCGATTTATAAGTAGGAATGAGTCGAATTAATTTTCTTAATATTCCTGTAGATGCTTTGACCATGCAGGAAACTGTTGACAGGATTGACCTGGCAATAAAAAATGATCATCACATAAATCATGTGGTCATAAATGCCGCTAAGGTCGTAATGATGCAAAAAGACCGGGAACTATTTAACAAAGTCGTTTCCTGTGATATAATTAATGCAGATGGTCAAAGTATTGTCTGGGCCTCAAGATTTCTTGGGGAAAGAATTCCTGAAAGAGTTGCAGGTGCTGACCTGATGCAGGAACTTGTTAAGCTGGCCTATAAAAACAAATACAAGTGTTTCTTTTTTGGAGCCAGGGAGGAAGTGGTAAAAAAAATAGTTGACTTTTATACAGAGGAATATGGACCGGAAATTATTGCAGGGTACAGAAATGGATATTATTCAGAAGAAGAAGAACATTCTATAGCTGAAGATATCGCAGGCAGAAGTACCCAGATTTTATTTGTAGCTATAACCTCTCCACGAAAAGAAATTTTTTTGTATGAACACAGAGAGATTCTGAATAAAGTAAATTTCACAATGGGTGTGGGAGGCACCTTCGACGTCATTGCAGGATTTAAACAAAGAGCACCCAGGTGGATCCAGAAACTTGGGATGGAATGGTTTTATCGTTTCCTTCAGGAACCTGGAAGGATGTGGAAGAGATATTTATATGGAAATATGAGATTTATCTGGCTTGTAATTAAGGAAAAATTAAAAAGGAATATCATTTCTGAATAATTAGTTGATCCTTATTAATTGTTAAGGATCAACTAATCAGTATGAGTGTAATTGATTGAATAACTGTAATAAGGAAATATCGAAAACGTTCCAAATATTGATCCCCTTAATTAATAACAACCAGTTTTTGGCTGAACAATATAAGCTTTCCTGATACTACCCTTACATAATATACGCCCGAATCAAAACTTATCGGAATCTGAATGTTACTTATTCCACTATCCAACCGGCATGTAAAACAAATTTTCCCTGCAGAATCATAGATATTTAAAATTTGAGATCCTGTAATTTCTTTCTTAAAAGTAATATTTATAAATTCCCTGGCAGGATTAGGATAGACTGATACAACAGATGTGCCGGTAGCGTTCTTGTTGATAGATCCGAACACATTTATTTCAGAAATATAGTTCCAGTTGTCCAGCGCGTTACCATTACAAACCAACTTTAAAAAGGAATATTCGTTATCAGACCTGTTTGCCGGGAAATCAAAAACCTGATTAGCTCCTGAGAAATTACAGGAAGAAGCCTTCATGAGAACAGGTTCCCACATCAAATTGTCATTTGAAGCATAGATATCAAAATATGATTCATATTTCTGATCTGTCAAAAATGCAATATTCAGATGGCTTATTTTCATCGGATCAGCAAGCTTAAGCCAAAGCCATTGATCGGTACCTGCTGCGGACCATTTGGTTGCAATACTGTTATCAGTAACATTATCGGGATAATCAGACAAATTATAATTGCTGGCTAGTACTTCTAGTATCCTTCCCTTTTCAATTTCAGGTTTATAAGGCATAATGCTTATAGGGATGTTTTTAATATGCTTTGTAAAACCATCACTGATACTTAAGGTGAATTCAATAATCTCCTGTCCTGTAACAACCGGTGAAAGATATCTGATCTTCGGACCGCTTGTTGAAGAAATATTTACACCAGGTGGAGCAATCCAGTCAAAGGATAGTAAACCGTCACCTTTATCACTGATCACAGAAGCATCTATTTCATAAACAAATCCTGATAAAGCAACAGGGTCAAAGTAAGCATCCGCAATAGTACCGGTGTTCCCTGATTTTGAATCGGATATATTATTAGTTACAGGCTGATTGCTTATTGAAACAGCCAGTCCACCTGAAAGAGACTGTAGGGGATTTATGACAGGTTTTGAATAGGAAACGGTTACAAAATCTCCTGGAGCTACTCCTTCAATAAGATATAACCTTACAGTGTTCCCCTTGATCATTACAGTTTTTACATGTTTCTGGACCGAATTAGCCATCACAGTGAAAGCCGAAGCAGGGGGGACAATATCAGCCAGAGTATCGTCATAATTCATTACCATTATTGTAGGATATGTAGGTATTGTTGAACTAATATAAACAGGAGGGCTACCTGTTATTTTATTAGTTACCATTTGATTGATTATTGATTCAGCCAGCCCGCCTTCAGCAGATTGGAGTGGATTTGTACCTGGTATTGTATATGAAACAGTTACAATATCCCCGGGATTGACTCCTTCTTCAAGATATAGCCTGACAGTTTTTCCGGAAATCATCACTGTCTTGACTGGTTTCTGCACAGAATTGGCCATTACGGTAAATGCCGAAGCAGGAGGTACAATATCAGCCAGAGTAATGTTATAATTCATTACCATTAAGTTAGGATAAGTTGGAATTGAGGAACTAATATATTCAGGAGGCGAACCGGTAATACAATTGACGACAGGCTTATTGCTTATAGATGCTGCAGTAATTCCCAGAGCAGACTGCAATGGATTAGTTTCTGGTTTTGTATAAGAAATAGTAACAATATCTCCATATTTTACCCCGGTTTCAAGATATAACCTTACCATTGCTCCGTCAATAATCACTGATTTAATTGTTCTCGGTACTGAATTAACTAGTACCGTAAAAGCTGAAAGAGCCGGGACTATGTTTGCAAGGTTTTCGCTGTATTTCATAACCATAAGTGAAGGATAGGTCGGAATTGAGGAACTAATGTATTCCGGACCTGAACCTGTAATATAATTGTCAACAGGCTTATTGCTTATAGATGCCGCGGGAATTCCCATTTCAGACTGTAAGGGATTAGTTGCTGGTTTTGAATAAGAAACAGTTACAATATCCCCGGGAGCTATACCTTCTTCAAGATATAACCTTACAGTATTTCCGGAAATCATTACTGTCTTGACTATTTTTGGAACTGAATTGGCAATAACAGAAAAAGCCGAAGCAGGCGGTACTATATTAGCCAGAGTTTCGCTATATTTCATCACCATAAGCGTAGGATATGTTGGAAATGATGAACTGATATATTCGGGAGCACTAATCGGATCAGGATCAGCCATCAGAACAACTGATGTGAAGGGTGCCAGAGTGATTGAGCTTAGATATTTCGTTCCTTTTATATCTATCATCGGCTTTGAGAGAGTAAAAAGCTTGTTAGAACTTGTTGCATTATAGTAAAAATCAATATCTGCTGTGTCTGTTAAAGCAATAGGTGATATTCTGGAATTGAGGTCCATTCCGGAAAGTGTCTGCCAATCAGTGAGGGATAATGAAGTTACAACACCGCCGATTCCTGTTCTGATTGGTTTCGCATTGTTTAATGGTCTTGCGTAGTAATTATTATCGAAAGAACCGAATTGATCCAGATCGTTTTTAGTGGAATAAAGTGATAATGGTATATTAGTTACGGTTTTAGCAAAAATTATATTACCGGTCATCGTAATATTTCTGGGAGGAGTGGGAGTAGCTGTGCCTCCTAATTCCTGCATTCTGACTCCGCTTGTGCACTCAAACACAGTATTGTTCATCACAACAACATTTTGACTGCCGCTAATTAGAATGCCTGCTGTGTGCTTGATATTAGCCACTGTATTATTGGAGATTTCAAATCCTCCCGTTGTGTAATAATCAAGTTCTATTCCAACCACCCAGTGAGTGGTCCCGTTTGGCATGCCACCGGGCGATCCAAGTCCATTTAAGACTATATTATTCATAACTTGCATATTCGAAAAAGCGGATCCACTGGAATATTGTATTCCTCCACAGTCCTCTTTAATGAAACTGAAGGTGTCTATAAAATTATTCCTTACAATTACATTATTGCCCGAAAAATGTATCGCGCTATAACCTGAATTCCTGATTTTATTGTATTCAATAATGGCGTCATCAGTTCCCCTGAGGTAAATTGCTTTAGCGCTTTCCCAGAGTCCCTTTCCAATACCGGGGAATAGGCCGGTATTTTTTATTTCATTATTTCCGATATAAGTATTTTCACAATTGTCTTTCAGGGAAATTGCATTGTCATTGCAATTGTCGATAGTGCAGCCATTTATTTTTAAATCTTTTGATTCAAAAGTATAAATTCCATTATGTCCGCATAAACTAATATTACAGTTTTCGATTTTACTGTTGTGATTATATCCTAAACCATAAACTGCAGTATTATTTGATCCCTTAAGTGATAAATTCTCAATCTGAATATTAGTAATACCTCTCTCAAGTCTGATTAAAGCATTAATTGTTGTTACTTCAACAGAATAACTGGCAGGATTTTCAGAGCCGAAATACATATAAAAAGTCGATGTCTTTGTATCATAATACCATTCACCAAATTCATCAAGTGTCCTTTTATCATTCTGAACGAAATACCCCCAGTCTTTTGCCAGAGGGTAAGAGGTGCTTCCTCCTGAAAATGCAAGTGTATTACCTGTGTGATTAGTAACAGGATATCTGCTTATTCTGTTACGGTTACTATTCCTTACCACTAGTTCTGCTCCTGCCCAGTTTATACCTGTTTCAGCTAATTCAGCATCTGTAAGAGAAGTAACTCCGACATACGAATCAATAGATGCCCATGTCTGAGGTTCAGGCCATACTTTGCTGTTTGGCCACCTCCCCATTGCATATTGTATGCCGTCAATTGTTACCATTTCCGGACTTGATTCGCAGGTTAATGAAGCCGAATAAATACCGCTGCCAACATTAGTCCAGGAGGAAATTGTAGTAAAGCCGGTAATTATAGGTTTATCTCCTGTGCCATAGGCGCCAAAATAAATAGGGGACGCTGATGTTCCTGATTTCGTGATTTTTATTGTCCCATGAAATGTGTCTCCCCTTTTAAAGAGTATTCTGTCACCGGGTTTAATAATGTAAAATGAAGAATTCAGTTTTGAAATCGTTTTCCAGGGTGTTGATTCCGAAAGGCCATTTGCTGAGTCGTTACCTGAAGAGCTGATGTAATAGGTGGTAGCTGAAGCATTCAGGTACAACGCAATAAATAACAGCGTAAGAGTCTTTTTCATCAATACAATACAATAATATTACTATACAGAAACCTTAGTCTTTATTCACAAACATAATATTCTTACGACGAAAATTCCATATTATTACGTCCACTATAATTCTTTTTAAAAAAAGTAATTTAATTCCCCTCTGAAATTGAGGATGTAAAGTTACAAGCTTTTTATTAACAATCTATTAATTTAACAAAATTTTAAAACTTTTCAGCCTTTTTCCCTTGTCATTATTACCTGCTATTTATTACCTGCTATCCACTGCTCAAATCCTGTCTTTTCCCATGGCATACCTCTTGAAAACCTGTTCATCCATGGATAGAGATGTCCTTTTCCCAATACAACATATTTCCTGACATCCATTTTGAGTTCAGCAGGTTCTCCCATTACAAGGGAGTAATCGGGAACATTTTTCGATACAACACTCAGGGCACCTATAAGACAATTCTGACCAATTTTCACCCCTGCCAATATTGTACTGTGAGCTGCCACCTGGGTATAATCACCTATAACTGCTCCTTTAAGATCATCTGATGGCGGATAAGGGTCATTGGTCATCATAACGTATGGATAGAGAGCTACGAAATTACCCAGAACCGACAGGGCAGATATATGTACGTTGCTGTATAATCTGCAGTAATGACCAATTGTAAGGTTGCCCTGAAGATCAGAGAGTGTGCCTATAACTGTATGATGCCCTATTGTATTGTTCTCACGAAGAGTAACTCTGTGCCCGGTTGAGACATATTCTCCAAGTCTGTTGCCGGCATATATTATAGCATGACTACGGATAAGAGAGCCTTTTCCTATTGTTGTGGAAGGATTATTATATTCCGGATCTGAATAATAACTGTTAAGCGGTTCTCCAATAATACAATTATTGGCAATGGTTACATCATCTTCTATGACCACATTGTCATATATTACAGTGTTATCACCAATACGTACATTTTTGCCAATACTGGCTTTTGGACTTATTCTTACATTAAAATCATTGAATATCATTCTTCCTGAATTATTATTTTTCTCTTTATATAAAATGTAAATTTAATAAAAAAGTAAATGCTGTAGCTCTCTTGACCCTGTGCAGAAAAACAAACTAACAAATGATTAATAATATTCATCAGAAATAAGATTTTTTTATCAGACATTTTTATTCATTCGTCTAAATCTTTCATTTTTGACAAATAAAAGAATTATGAGTATAAGCATTATTTTTTATTACATTGACTGATACATCTGCCGGATAAATGTGTTTCAAAACGGCGAATTTTGGGCTTCAGGACTGCTTTTTTATTTTGCTCTAACCATTTCTTTGTGTAATTTCACATTTGAAAATTTTAATTTTTCTGCCTCGTCAGACATTGCAAAGAAAACTGCAGGAAAAGACAGATAATAAAATGGAATATTAACATATCTGTCATAACAACAAGCAGTTACAGCTAAAAACCAATGGGACTGACGGGGCGAAAGCATATCCAAAACCGAAGGTTTTGGGCTCAGAGCACAGAGCATAGAGCACAGAGCACAGAGCGGGATACAGAGCGCATTATTATCAATAATATCAGATATGGAAGATTTTAGATTTGAACAACTGGATATATGGAAAGATGCAATTGAGTGTTCAGATGTTTTATTTGATTATGCTGATATTGCTGATTCGAATTCTTATTACAAATTTGCGGAACAACTCAGGGCTGCTGCTATGAGTATATCAAATAATATAGCAGAAGGTTCAGGCTCTTTTTCAGATAAGGATTTCTCACACTTCCTCAATATCTCCAGACGATCTGTTTTTGAATGTGCTAATA
>Ga0209723_1001212_pt1 | contig 41933 bp, 36 predicted proteins | sample BiotimSIPDNA_2_FD_185750 | JGI IMG/M metagenome (GOLD analysis project Ga0209723, IMG submission 185750) | Anaerobic biogas reactor microbial communites from Washington, USA - Biogas_R2 time_0 SIP DNA (SPAdes) (version 2) | ecosystem: Engineered > Bioreactor > Anaerobic > Unclassified | place... | reverse complement strand
AAAAGACAACTTGTCAGTTGTTGGGCTTCATACAACTTGTTGCTCAAAGATGTTAGAGAATTTTAAATCTACTTTTACTGCTTCAGCCGTAAAAAAATTGTTCGACAAAGGAGCAGTAATGCTGGGAAAAACCAATCTGGATGAGTTCGCAATGGGCTCATACTGCAACACGGGAATTTTTGGGCCAGCTCGAAACCCTTATGACTTGGAGAAAAGCCCTGGTGGAAGCTCGGGGGGAAATGCAAGTGCGGTATCTGCAGGTATTGCCCCTTATACTTTAGGTACTGACACTGGGGGTTCGACCAGACAGCCGGCAAGCTATTGTGGTATTGTTGCGTTAAAACCTACTTACGGTTCAGTTTCAAGATACGGACTTCTTACTTTAGCTTCTTCCTTTGACCAGATTGCACCAATGACATCCACTGTGACTGACTGCGCTATAGTTTACGATGCTATTTGTGGCCACGATCCAGATGATATGATGACTTTTAAAAGAAAATATGAACCGACTTATTCTCAATTATCTGGGGAAGTCAAGAGACTACGAATTGGTATTTCTGATGATTTTTTGTCTTCATCTTCAGAGGAAACAATTGAATCTGTTATGAAGGCTGTTGATTTTTATGTTTCTAAAGGAGCAGAAATAGTAAAGGTTAAACTCCCTCACATAAAATACGCCCTTCCAATCTATTACATTCTTGGATGCGCCGAAATATCTTCGAATTTCGGGAGATTCGATGGTATTAGGTACGGATACAAGACAAGCCTCCAATATAAAGATATCGATGATATGATCACTAAAACCCGAACCGAAGGGCTTGGGAAAGACATCAAACGAAGGATTATGCTTGGAATATACTTTTTAAGCAAACAAAACTATAAAGAGTATTTCCAAAAAGCATCGATGATGAGAAATGAATTAATCAGAGATTTTTCTAATGCATTCGAAACATGTGATTTAATTCTCTCCCCTACCTCGCCTACCTCAGCAGTATCTTTAGATTTTACTCCCGAAACAATAGTAGAAAAATATTATGCTGATGCTTGCGTAGCCCCAGCTAACCTATGTGGGTTACCAGCCCTTGCTCTTCCATGTGGGATCGGCCAAAACGGAATGCCAATTGGTATGCAGCTAATGGGCCCGAATTTCTCAGAGGGGACTTTATTAAATGCCGGATATGCTTTCGAAAAGGAATGTAAACCTGAATTGAAACCTTCTATAGGGGTGAATTATGACTTATAATCTAGTATGTGGATTTGAAACCCATGTTGAATTATCGACAAAAACGAAAATATTCTGTTCCTGCCCTACCGATTTTGGCGATGAACCTAACTCACACGTTTGTCCAAAATGCATAGCTGAACCAGGAACTCTTCCTGTTGTTAATAAACAAACATTTATTTATGCCATTCGAGCAGGCCTCGCAACTAACTGCACAATAAGTAGAATTGTTCACTTTGACAGAAAAAATTATACATATCCGGATCTCCCAAAGGCATATCAGCTTACGCAGTTTACAGAACCGATTTGTATTGGTGGACACATAAAACTTGACAGTGGAAAAATTATCCGTATTAACAGGATACACCTTGAAGAAGATGCTGGAAAACTTATTCACAGAGGAGAATACACCTTTATCGATTATAACCGTGGGGCAGTGCCTTTGATTGAAATAGTAACCGAGCCAGACATTAGTTCTATATCAGAGGCAAGGGAATATCTCGAAAAACTCCAGCTAATTTTGCGTCACATTGAAGTATCTGACTGCAAAATGGAAGAAGGCTCTATGCGATGCGATGTTAATATTTCCGTTAATAAAACCGGAGAAAAACTGGGGACAAGATCTGAGATTAAGAATATGAACTCCCTTTCTTTCATAGAAAAAGCAATTGCCTATGAGTATTCCCGTCATGTCAGCGCAATCCAAAATGGAGAAATGTTATATCAAGAAACGCGCAGATTCAATGAATCCGATGGGTCAACTTCCGCAATGAGAGAAAAAGAAAACGCACAAGACTATAGATATTATGATGACCCAGACATACCCACTATAATAATAGAAGAGAGTTTCATCGAATCCATCAAAAGAAGTCTTCCGGAACTCCCTATTGATATCAGAAATCGGTACCTCAACATTGGCCTCTCGGTATCAGAAGCAGACCTTTTGATAAAATATAAGAAAGTTGCAGACTATTTCTCCGAAGCCATAAAAACTGGGGATCCAAAGATTTTGTCAAACTATATTCTTGGTGAAATTTTCCGCTTACTGGAAACCGAAGCCAAAAAAGAGATCTTTGACATTTTGGTTTCACCTGTTCAACTTTCCTCCTTATCTAATGCACAAAAATCTGGAAAAATTAATGCACAACTTGCAAAAAAGGCCCTCTCTGAAATGCTTAAGTCGGGTAAATCCTGGGAAACATTTATATCAGAATCGGACCTGCAAGAAATATCGGATAATGAACTTATCTCCTATTGCAAAGAAGCTATTGAAAATAATTCCAACGCCCTATCTGACTATTTATCTGGAAAAGAGAAAGCACTGAAAGCAATATTGGGATATGTTATGAAAAAAACAAAAGGAAAGGTTAATCCTGAAAAAACCGAGAAACTATTAATAGAGCTAATAACCAAAAAGGGATAATTCTTTTATATTTTACCAAATTGAAAGACTCGTATCCCCCAAAACCTGAAAAGGAGATTAAAATGAAAGACATATCGACAATTTACGGAAGTTTAGTTTTTAGCGATTCTGTAATGAAAGAAAGATTATCTTCTGAAGTATACAAGGGAATTAGGCATACAATTGATACCGGTGCAGAACTTAGAGAGGATCTAGCACAACCAATCGCCAACGCAATGAAAGAATGGGCTTTAGAAAAAGGAGCGACTCATTATACACATTGGTTTCAACCAATGACTGGCGTAACCGCTGAAAAACATGAGAGCTTTATTAAGCCAGTTGGAGAGGGTAAGGTAATAATGGACTTTTCTGCAAGCGCTCTTGTAAAAGGCGAGCCCGATGCTTCCAGCCTTCCATCCGGAGGTTTAAGGGCTACTTTTGAGGCAAGAGGATACACAGCTTGGGACCCCTCATCTTACGCTTTCATTAAAGATAACTCCCTTTGTATCCCTACCGCTTTTTGTTCATATGGAGGAGAAACTCTTGATAAAAAATCCCCTCTTTTACGCTCAATGGACGCAATAAATCTTCAAGCAATGAGGGTTTTAAAGCTATTTGGAAATACAACGGCAAAAAGAGTAGTTGCAAACTGCGGAGCTGAACAGGAATATTTTTTGATTGACAAATCCATGTATGAATCCAGAATGGATTTAATCCACTGTGGAAGAACATTGTTTGGGGCCAGACCTCCAAAAGGGCAGGAAATGGGGGACCATTATTTTGGAGTTATCAATCAAAGAGTCAGCGCTTTCATGAAGGATTTGGACGAGGAACTCTGGAAACTTGGGGTGCCTGCAAAGACAAAACACAACGAATCAGCGCCCGCTCAGCATGAGTTAGCTCCTATTTACTCCACAGTGAATCTTGCGACAGACCAAAATCAACTTACTATGGAACTTATGAAAAGTATAGCATGCAAGCATAATCTTGCTTGCATTCTCCACGAAAAACCCTTCGAAAAGGTTAATGGGAGTGGAAAACATAATAATTGGTCCCTTGCTTCAGATGATGGCATAAACCTGCTTGAACCTGGAGATACTCCCCATGAAAATGCACAATTTTTACTTTTTTTACTTGCTGTAATTAAAGCAACAGATGAGTATCAGGATTTATTGAGAATCTCCGCAGCCTCAGCGGGAAATGACCTTCGATTAGGAGCACATGAAGCCCCTCCTGCTATTATATCAATCTCACTTGGAGAAGATCTCACGAATGTATTGGAAGCGATAGAAACCAATAAACCGTACAAGGGGCTAGGAAACAAAAAAATCATCTTGGGTGCCACTGTGCTTCCCCCAATTCCGAAAGATACCTCTGACAGGAACAGAACCTCTCCCTTCGCTTTTACCGGCAACAAACTCGAATTCAGACTCCTTGGGGCTCCTTTTTCAATTGCTTGTACAAATTATATTATTAATACCATTGTTGCAAATTCTCTTTCTGACTTCGCAGATGAACTTGAGATTAGTAAAGATTTCAATAAAGACTTAACTGCACTAATTGCAAAAACTATTAGAAAACACAAGAGAATTATTTTCAACGGAAACAACTATTCCCTCGAATGGGCAGAAGAAGCTGAAAAACGTGGTTTAATGAATTTAAAAACTACAGTTGATGCATTTGAGCATTTTACTGACAAAAAGAATGTTGCGCTTTTCGAAAAGCATAAGATTTTGAGTAGAAACGAGGTTCAATCAAGAAGAGATATCTTGTTAGATAACTATATTAAAATTCTAAATATTGAGGGGCTAACAATGATTGAAATGGTAAAAAAACAAATACTGCCTGCCGTAATGCTTTATGAAAGAAAATTAGTTAAGTTGGCTCTTAATAAGAAAAAACTCTCAGAGTCTCTTGATAGATCAGTGGAAACCGACATTATCGAAAAACTCTCTTCTGGAGGGACCAGAATGTATGAGTTAACAAATCAATTAGAGAATCAATTATCTGATTCCAATGAACTACTAGACATTTTACAAAGAGCAAAATATTTCAAGAATATAATTCTCTCGACCATGAAAGAGCTAAGACTTGTTGCGGATTCTCTTGAACCATTGGTGGCAAAATACTATTGGCCCTTCCCAACTTATGCAGATATTCTTTACAGTGTAAAATAGTTATTAACCTTATAAACCTCAACCCGACCAAATTAATGTCGGGTTTTTTGTTGGCCATTAAAGTTAATTGTAATTATTTTGGTTTTCTAAAATCGATAATCCCGGGTTTCGAGTTAATAATTTTTGCTTCTGCCTCTGGATATCCCTTAATATATTTCTCAATTTCTTCAAATCGGCCTATTTTGGTTTTCTTGTGGCCATCAGTATTGGCAATGAGTTTAACATCAGTCATTAAAATTTTCTCAAATACTGAATATGAAAGTTCAACATGTTTAGCATTAAGCTCAATCATCGTCCCGTAATCCGCACAACACTTTGCAATCTCAAGAGCATCAACTTTTGTTAGATGATTGATATGGGCAATAATAGCTATTGGGTATTTTTTTATCATAGAGATATATGCTCTTGTATTTCTTTCAATAACTCTTCTTGAAGGTTTAATCACAAAAGAAAAGTATGAGTTTAAATAGAGCTCACCAAATGATTTAAGTGTATAGGGTCTTGCTGGAGCATGGAAACCTGCAATAATATAGTCCAGTTGGGAGAAATCTTCCTCTCGTAAATCTATATTTCCTTCAATGCCCGTTATATTTGCTTCAATTCCATGATAAATGTTAAGGTCACCAAATTGGTCTCTAAGTGATTCTATTTCTTTTTTTTGTTTTATAAACTTTTCCCTTGTCAAACCACCGAAGCTTGGGCTTGCGTATCCATGATCGGTAATTCCAATGCTTTCAAGTCCCTTCTCCCTTGCGGCAGAAAGATTATCAATAACATTAGTGACCCCATCGCTATATTTAGTATGGGTATGATAGTCCCCGTATATTCTCATATTTTCCTTAATTAATTCAATTTGTATTAATGGATTATACATTTATCTGTTTTTTTTATCAACAAATCATTAATTAATTGAAGTATTCTATATTTTTATCTTTTAGTTATATTAAATGAAAAATCTAAAGTAATCGATTTTTTTCCTACATCTTTAATACTGTTGTTTCACCCTTCAGCTTTGTTCTCGGGTTGACAAAGAAATGGCTTAGTGTATAATTATTGTTATCAAACTTAGGGGAGTTTTTATGCCGAAATTTATTGCTCACAGAGGACTTAGTTCGCTTTTTTACCAAAATAGCGAAGTTGCTTTTCTCGCAGCCGCAAAAAGCGACTTCTTTTACGGGATTGAAACGGATGTTTGGCTTACCTCCGATGGCTATTGGGTGTGTTGCCATGACGGGTCTCCATTTGAAAATCGAGATATTAAAATTTCGCAAATTTCCTTTGAAGAAGCGAAAAAACTCCCAATGAACCCTAAAAAATGGGGGAATGCTCGACAAAGAGGAGTTTCCTATATATGCTCTACGGAAAAATATTTGGAAATTAATAAAGAATACGGCAAAGTGCCTTTTATTGAGTTAAAAATAGTTCCAACAATGGCTGAACTTACAACTCTAGTCGATTTAGTAGAAAAAGTAATCGGAATTAAGAATGTGGTCTTTATTAGTTTCCATGCCAGGAATCTTGAAAGGCTTAAGCGTATGAATCTGGGAATCAGAACACAAATCTTAACGACTTCATGGATTCAAAGTAAGTATTATCTTTCAAAGGGATACGACATTGACCAAAATCTTTGGGCAATGAATGCCGGGAGAATTCATAAAGCCCATACGCAAGGAAGAGAAGTAAATGTTTGGACCGTAAGAGACCTCGCTACCGCAAGCCGTTTCGTAATGGCAAAATCAAATTATATTACAACCGATTACGATTACTCGAGATGGTTTAGAAAAGGGAATAAAAAAGTATCCTCGACAAAAATTCGTCAAAACGAAGAATCCGTTGCGATTCGTCTTTTTAATCAAGGATATAACTGCTGCCAATCGGTGCTTATGGCATTTTCGGAAAACCTTTGGTTTAACAAAAAACGCGCAGCCGCTATTGCAATGCCTTTTGCTCATGGTATCGATAAATCTGGAAATGAAATTTGTGGGGCTATAACTGGAATGTTGATGGTCATTGGACTTTCTCATCCTAACATTTCAAAAAAAGCTATGTCTGAGCTTACTCAAAAGGCCTTGGATGATTTTAAATCTTCGTTTGGCTGTGTAAGATGCTGTGATTTAATACTTAATAAAGACTCAGAAGATAATACCGAAGCCCACAGAAAAGAAGGCGTATGTGAAAAAATAGTAGAAACGGCTGCCTTAATCGCAAAAAAATATCTGCCCTGATAATTAAGCGTTTTTAAAGAATTCTCCAGAAGATCTGGTTGTTCAAATTACAAACTCATTGGGACGGTTCCGTCCTCTCTAATTTCCCTCGATATTTTCGTTGGAAGAATATCTATAAATATATCCGCAACAGCGCTTATTCTACACATAAATACATGCCCACCGTAGGCTTTGTCTATACTAGTAAGCGTTGCATGCAAGTGAACATATACTTCACCATCTTTATTTGTGATATTCCCGGTTAAATTTGATATCTCTATGTCCTCTTCAATAGTTCTTTTTGTATATGTTCTTTTATCGCCGTTCAAAAGTCCAATTTCCGCCGAATTTGTCGCACCAATTCCCGAAATAATCCCGCTCTCAATTTTCTCAGCAACACAAATCTTTTTCAAAGATTCAATTACCTCATCTCCTGAAGTAAGTGCAACAGCAATGGTTTCTCCAATTCTTTTATATCTCATGATAAAATTCTCCTATAATAAAGCAATCACTTTTATTAAATAAACCGTCAAATGATTAAGTATTATCTCTTTTTTCCTCTTTCTTTTGTATTTCATTTTCCACAAATTCATCAAATGTTAAGCTCTTTTCTGATAAATCGTCTTCAAATATTTTTTCAACCAGAGAGGAAGCCACTCCCACTTCTCCCTTCTCAATCCTATCTTCCAAGGAGTTTGCATCATCCACCGATATCTTTCCATCTTTTAAGTGAGCTCTAACTGCTAATATTTCCATAATAGCTTCATGTCGAGTTTCTGATAAATCCCAGAAGAAGAAAGGAACTGCAAATAGAAATGAACTTATAACCCCTAATACACTCGTCCATCTGATTATTGGGGAAGTAACATTAATGATGTCATACAGAACAGAAGTATCATTTATATAGCCGAAAGTTTTGTATATAAATGGGGTAACATATGCAAAAGCTATTCCAGCACCAGTTAATATCATGCTTGAAACCTGGGAAATAAAACCCTCCAACCTGTCTCCCGTCTTGTACTGTTGATAATCGTTAATCTGGGCCGATAAAGCTGGAGTGACAACAACATTTACCCCATTAGCAAGGGTTATCAAAAGAGACATGACATAAACTAAATAAGGTTCAGAAGGCCATATTACAATGGGAATCGTCATTATGGCACAAAATATCCCGCTCAAGATTGATAGAGCTTTTTTACCATACTTCTTAATAAGGACAGGGGCAAGTAACATACCAGGAACATTTGCTGATCCAATAAGAGTAATTAATAATGATTGACTCCACTCAGTTTTTATATAATATGTCGCTAACCATGCAGTATAAGTGGTACCCACTAGCCTGAATATCCCCAGAAAACCAGAGATTATGGTCAGCCAAAAATACTTATTGATCGCAATATGTTTAATACCATCAATAAATTTTACTTTAAGTTGCGACTTTTCATTTAATACCATCCTTTCTTTTGTCCCAAAAGCCGTAATCAATCCTAAAGAGAAGCATACTAGAGCAAAAATAGGAATTATCCATTTTAAGGCATCCATAGAGTTTATTCCCATTACTTCAATTTCACCCGAATTATTTTTTTGAGAAAACAGATAGTTCGCAAGTAATGGAAAAAGCAGATTAATTAAAGACGGGCCCAATGAATATATGATAGAACCAAAGGACATTAATTGAGTCCTTTCATTTGGACTAGGAGATATGACTTGAACCAGGGTATTAAAGGAAAGGGAATATAAGTTTACTAGAAACTGAAGAACGTTGAAAAATATTACATAAGTAATGAACATCCAGGTGTAACTTGAATTTAGAGCCGAAGGTATGAATATTGTTGCAACAAAAGAAAGTAGAATGGGTATAGGCAATCTAACAATCCATGGACGGAACTTACCCATTTTAGACTTAGTGTTATCTATTATCATACTTACTAGCGGGCCTCTTAAAACTACAACAATACTCGAAATAATACCGCTAAGAACTATATCATTAACACTAATTTTTAAAGCCGCTGCTATATATAATCCGGCAGTAAGTGTTAAAAAAGTGGGTAGCACGGTTCCTCCGCTAACCCCCATACCTCCTAAACAATATAAAAAAAACTCCTTAAAAGATAGAAATCTCCCTTTTGGGGGAGTTCTCCAGTACTTACGAACGTATTTAAAAGAATAAGATATTTTTGAAATTAGAGTTCTTTTTGTGAATGTTCGGGTACCATTATCAGACATATAATCCTCCTCCAGGGGTTAGTAGAAAATTCTTCAATTATGAACTCGTGGAGTTCATCCTTTCGCAAAATAAGTGAATGATATTGGTCTTAAACTATCAATAGTTATCGCAGTTAAATGGTTTTTTTATCAATTTGGATAATATTCTTTCACTCTCGCTAAGCATCCTGATTAGATGAAATGGTCCCTTGTATGTGTGCCCCTTACAAGGAGGCTCGGTAGGCAATCCATCTCTTCTCAGATAGCCAAACCACTCTCCATATTCAGTATCTGCAAAATTCTTATTTGAATAATCATACACTTCATCAAACAACTCAAGGTATGTATCTTTTTTTGTATAATCATAAAATTTAATGGCCGCGGTAAGAGCCTCAGTATGAACCCACCATAATTTCATATCGTGTTCATATGCTTCAACAGGCTTTAAAAATAAATCTTTAAAATACAAAATACCTCCGTATTTTTCATCTTTTCCAAAATTATATGCCTTCCAAAAAATATCTTCCGCTTCAAGAAGAAGATTGGGGTCTTCAAGCCAAACAGCCGAATCAGCTAAAAACCATGAAAGTTCAATACTGTGTCCTGGGTTAACAATTCTTCCAGTGGCGCTTTCAAAGAAATGTTCATCATTAGACAAAAGGTTTTCCAACATCAAGCCAGTTTCTTCATGTCTAAATTTCCTTATGTCGCGGATTAATCTCTTTGCAATATCCTTGTACTCGGATTCATTTTCCTTGTCACTCTCGGCCATAATATATGTTACATTAAGCAATATCATTGGATAAGCTAAGGATTTGGTTTCTCTGGTTGAAGAAATAAACTTAGGAGTAATTTTAAAGGGATCGCTTTCTGGATTATCGTATATTTTAAGCATTAAGTTATAATAGTTTCTTGCTTTTTCAAGAGAACTTTTATCCCCTGTCACAGAATACCTACGAGCATGGGCAATTGTATAGAACGATTCCGAAAAAATATACCTTCTTTTCCTTAGCGGTTTGCCTTCTGCAGTTACAGTAAAATACATGCGCCCGTCAGAATCATCAATGCAATACTTGTCCAAAAAACATATACAACTATCGGCCATTTCCTTCCAATAAGGATCGATTCCGTACTGAAGACATAATGTATAAAAGATATATGCAGTTCGTCCTTGCATCCAAACACTTTTATCATAGGAATATATTTCCCCCTTTCTATCGAGACAGGTGAAAATCCCCCCATTTTTTTTATCTAAACCATTTTTGATCCAAAAGGGGATTATATCCTGAAAAAGAGAGTTTTTCACTGAAAAATGTAATCTTAAAATATCCATGATAACCTCGCATTGAAGGTAATTTTAGCATGAAAAACAGATATTGTAAATACGCCCCCTGTATAGTATAATGACTTTATAGTTTTTGGAGGCTGGATTTTTATATGACTGATAAAGAAGACAATTTGTATGATTCCCTTTTAGACCCTTTTGAAAATAATACAATAACATCTGCTGAATCCACGGAGAAGATTCCCCCTGGAGAATCCCCCGATGATATTAATGTTAAGCAAGATATTGTATCTTACTCGACTGACGAAGCAGAAATTCTCGAAAAAAATTATTTAACAAGATTTAATAAATTTGGTTTTGCTGCAGGTGGATTTGGGCAAAACCTTATTATCGGAGTTGTAAATACATACATACTTTTTTTCCTAACTGATATTGCGAGAATAGGTCTAGTTGCTACCTCTGCATTAATGCTAGGGGCAAGATTATTCGATGCTTTTAATGATCCAATCATGGGGACCTTAGTAGATAAGACTAAATCGAAAATAGGAAAGCTTCGACCATACCTTGCCTTTGCGCCCCTCCCTTTACTATTTCTTACTATTCTTCTTTATATGATACCTACTTATATTCCAATTGGGATTAGGGTGGCATACTATTCCACTATTTATGTACTTTGGGGAATAATTTACACAATAGGGGATGTGCCGTTTTGGGGATTGGCTTCTGCTATGACTCCCAATCCAAAAGAGAGAGTGGGATTTATTACCTTTTCCAGACTGTTTCACTCAATTGGTGGAGCTCTTCCAATGCTTCTATTGCCAGTTTTTGAGTATTTTTTGGGAGAAAAGCAACCTGAGTCATATTTTGCGATGGGTATATTTACTGCTATAATTGGATCAGTATTTTTCTCTCTTGCATTTTTTGGAAGTACTGAAAGAATAAAAAATGATATACCTGCTCCGTCTTTTGTTAAGTGTTTCCAAGAAATGTTTAAGAATAAACCATTACTCGTAACAGTAGTTGCTAATGCCGCTGCTTTCGCAAGAGCTATTCCCATAACTGCTGGGCTTTATATAAGTAATTATCTTATGACCGGGAAACCTGAAGGGCTTACCAACTCATTTGTGAATACACTACTTGTAGCTGGCTTCGGAGTCGCAGGTTTTTTGGGGATGCTCTTTACCCCGGCACTTGTGAAAAGATTTGAATATAGAAAGCTATACATTTGGTCTTGTATAGCCGGAGCAATTCCTATGGCATTACTTGCGATCTTAGGCTTTACCATAGGCCCAAATATGATTCTTTTCGTCGCAATGTATTTGCTAATGGGACTTCCATATGGGTTAACAGGAAACTTAAATTATGCGATGATAGCAGAAAGTGTAGATTATGCTGAATGGAAGAGCGGTAGAAGAACGGAGGGTATTAGTGCATCAATGCAAACTTTTATGAATAAAATAATGACCACTCTTCAAAACGCTCTCATCCCCCTAATGCTTCTTATCTTCAATTTTACCGAACCGTCCGATTCCAATATAACTCCTGTTCAATCCTCTTTAACTAAAACAGGTCTCATGTTAATCGCTTCGATTATACCTATGATAGCCTGGATTTTAAATCTACTAATTATCACAAAATACCCTTTACACGGAGATTATCGGAAAAATATGTATATCGAACTTAACCAACAGAGAAAGGCGGCAAAGGAGAATCCCTCTCAAAGTATTATTATCTGAACGTATTAAAGAATACTGTTTTTATAAAGGCTAGAATACAATAAAAATCTCTGAGAAATTCTCAGAGATTTTTTATTAATTATATCTAATCAACAAGATTTGGAATAGTGTTCTATCTGTTTTGCGGAATATCCGGTATACTGCTAAAACCTTTTTGAAGATCTTCGTCCGATAATTCAGTATCTTCCATTTTTCCCGCATTATACATTCTGTAAGCACTCATATCAAAATAACCCGTTCCAGTTAATCCAAAAATAATGGTCTTCTTTTCCCCACTCTCCTTGCACTTCAAAGCTTCATCAATAGCAATCTTAATAGCATGAGAGCTTTCTGGTGCGGGCAAAATTCCTTCGCATTTTGAAAACATCGAAGCCGCATCAAAAACTGATTTCTGCCCGACTGCAACCGCCTCCAAATACCCATCATGATACAGCTTGCTGAGAATTGGACTCATCCCGTGATATCTAAGCCCACCCGCATGAATAGGTGAAGGAATAAAACCATTTCCCAAAGTATACATTTTTAATAAAGGAGTAATTTTCCCGGTATCCCCAAAATCGTAAGCATATTTTCCTCTTGTAAATGAAGGACAGGATTTTGGCTCAACTGCAATAAACTTAATATTGTTTTTCCCCCTGATTTTATCTCCCATATAAGGTCCAATAAGCCCACCTAAATTACTGCCACCCCCAGCACAACCTATTATAATGTCTGGTTTAATATCATATTTTTCACAAGCTGTCTTAAGCTCGATACCAATGATCGATTGATGAAGAAGTACGTAATCCAAGACGCTTCCAAGCACGTATTTACATGACTCTCGACTTGCACAGACCTCGATAGCTTCCGAAATGGCACACCCTAAAGACCCTGTCGTCCCTGGTTTTTCCTGTTGAATTCTCTTCCCTATTTCTGTTTTATTCGAAGGAGAAGGAGTAACACTTGCCCCATAGGTCTTCATTACTTCCAATCTATCAGGCTTTTGGTCCGCGCTTCCCTTGACCATGAAAATATCAACATCCAGGCCATAGAATGAGCAAGCCATTGCAAGCGCAGTTCCCCATTGCCCGGCACCTGTTTCCGTCGTAATGGAATTGAGCCCCTGCTCTTTTGCATAATATGCCTGTGCTATTGCCGAATTAAGTTTATGAGAACCTGATGTATTTGTCCCTTCAAATTTATAATAAATCTCTGCGGGGGTTCCCAAAATTTTCTCTAGGAAATAAGCTCTGATCAAGGGAGATGGTCTAATCATCCTATAGAAATTACAAACACTTTCTGGAATATCAATATACCTATCAGTAAAATTTAGTTCTTGTTTTGATAGTTCTTCGATAAAAATCCCACAAAGCTCCTCCAGTTTAATGGGGGCAAGGGTCCCGGGATGAAGGAAAGGATCGTGTTGCTCTTTCATGTCCGCACGCAGATTATACCACTGCCGCGGAAGCTCCTCTTCAGACAAATAGATTTTTGTTGGAATGTTCTTTGCCATTTTTCTACCTCCTTATGGCGATTGCACTCTCGTGCGTATATTTGCTTCTCCTATACGGAGTTAAAGCACAAAAAAACCACGGTAAATTTCGCTTGGGACGAACTTCGCCGTGGTGCCACCCAATTTCACAGCTTTCGCTGTCTTGTAGGATACTATCATATCCCTTCTCTGTTACGGGAGAACCCGTCAATCACTACTATCAGTTCGCAACTGCCCTCAACAGCCCATTCATATACCCTCTGTGCCCTTGTCTCACCAACCCAAGTCTCTCTCATCACCGATAAAGCATATTACTATTCTGTATCAACGGTTTATTTAATGAGCAAATCTTATCATTAGAAAATAGTTATGTCAACATTTTTTTAAACAACTTTAACGATTCAAAATCAAATTTCAATCCTTATCTTTGAAAAAACTCTCAACAATTAACTCAAATATATTTTATATATTCTTTCTTTTTAACATCATTATATAACCGTTAGGATTATTTGGAATACTTTCTCTATGTTCAACATACTGGGGAATCGCAGGAAGAATTTTTGTAATTAATGCACTTGTATTCTTACATTCGTAGTTTTCAGGGACAAAATCACTATACTGTTTTTTCATTTTACTAGCAATTACGCTGTATAACGCGGATCCTTGTGTGTCTTCTATAGCAGTTTCAATTATATCTATCAATGTTTTTAATTGTTCATCAGGAATGATCGATTTATTTTTCGGAGTTCTTTTGGCTTGTTGCTTTCTAGCTTTAACTGGTTTAGAATTCGGAATATCCTTTTTGCTTATATCATTGTTAAGGGAATCAATTCCATTATTTTGTGAAAGTTCTTCTTTTTCTGAATCATCCATTGATTCACCCAAATAAATAAACTCACTAAACGCATTAACAAATTCCTGAATCGCCTTATTCCTGTCCCCCATTCCAATTACCTCTTTGTTATTCTCTCTAAGTTCTTGCGTAAGCCTGGTAAAGTCACTATCGTTACTAACAAGACAAAAGGTGTTAATGAATGGTTTTTCAAACAAACATTTCATTGCTATAATCGTCAATTGTATATCTGAAGTGTTCTTCCCACTTACATAACTGAAGGCCTGAGTTGCCGTCATTGAATGTTTATTAGCTTCCTTTCTCCATCCCTCTATTTGATAAGATCTTCCGCTCGTACCTTTTTTTGCACCAGTAATCTTTGTCCAATCCGCCACTATTGTCTTTACCACAATTGTTCCTTTAGCAGCCATTGTGTCAATGATTTGTGTAGCATTTTTATAACTTACATTCTCTGCGTCAATCAATATTGCTATTCTTTTCTCTTCCATATTTCTCCTTTTTTTGTTTATTCTTATAGCACTTATTCATATAACTTCATTCTTTTTTATGCTTCTAAATCTGCTTAGTCTTCTGGGTACATTGTAACATATTTATCTTGGAAAAACTTCCGGTGTAAAAACCCATAAGGTTAATATTTATAAAACGGGATTCTTCCCAGGCAACACACTAAATAAGACTAAATAATATACCAATTATTTATCAACTTCCTCTTCAGAGTTTTTTTGAAAATGTTCTCCATCTTTTATCTCAAACCCAACTAAATGCCCCGAAATTATCATTTCCCGGACAATTTTCAAAAAATCCTGTTTATTCTTCTTTTTCATAACGTTCATCAATTGGCTAACAGAATCTACTTCTCCCTTTTCAATTAAGCTAACCATTTTCATCAAGTCTTTAAGTCTTAATGTCAGAAATACTCCTCCAGTAAGAAGCATTAGTCCAAATATGATACTAAAAGTTAAATATCTCTCAACGTAAAAAACACCAAGGAGAACGACAAGGGGACACAGAGCAAAGATTAGGGATATTATCAATATATCCCCTTTAAAACTTTTCTTTGGACCCTTGTATTCCTTAACAGAAATAAATTCCCCTAAAGCAATTTTTTTTGCTTTTTCAATCTCATTTTCTTTTTCTTCTTTCTTCTTATTCAAGACGGAAAGATAGGTTTCATATTTTGTTTCCAGTTCATATTTTATCATCGAGGGGGCTAGAAACTGTACCTTTTTGAAATCCCTGCTGTAACCGTTATCTTCGCAGAGATAATTATCAAGTATCCTGCAACGGCAGGTTCCCCACCATCCACGATAATCATTGGGATCAATATTTATTGCCTTTGCAAAAGACTCAAAAGCGCTTGAAAATTCTTTCATCTCCAAATAAGCTTCGCCCTTCGCAATGTATTCAGTAATATCCTTAGAAACCTGAACAGGAAAAACTTTATCTTCATTTTCTCGAAGATCTTGAATATAAATCTCTTTATTCCCGCAAGCAGGACAAGTTGCACTCTTTCCTCCAGCATCTAAATATAAAGGAGTCCCACACTTATCACATCTGTAATCGGTTTTTGACATTTTCCCCTCTTGATTCTTTACTTCTGCAACCCAAAAACTATACCCGCTATCCTTGCACTAGACATGGCATCTTTTGCATAGTAATTAGCGCCAATTTTTTCTGCATATTTTTCGGTAAGAACGGCCCCTCCCACCATAATAGGTATAGAAATCCTTTTCTTTAAGTAGCCAATGGTTTTTTCCATATTTGTTACTGTAGTAGTCATCAAAGCGGATAGGCCGATTAAGCCCGCATTATTATCAAGCGAAGCCTGTAGTATTTCCTCTTTTTTCACATCTTTCCCTAAATCAATTACCCTATAACCATAGTTCTCAAGTATTACTTTCACAATATTTTTCCCAATGTCATGTATATCTCCCTCAACAGTTGCTAAAACAATCGTTCCCTTTGAGTCTGACATTGCATTTGTCCTGGTCAATTCATTTTTAATTACAAAAAAAGCTTCCTTGGCGCTATCTGCACTTTGTAATAATTGTGGTAGAAAAATGCTACCCATTTCAAAGTTTTTCCCGATTTTATCCAAGGTTGGAATAAGCAAGTTGTTCACTATGTCTAAAGGCTCCTTCCCTGAAGATATTAATTCTCTAGTTAAGATTCCTGACTCCTTTCTTAATCCTTTTTCTATAGCTTTTTCTAAGGTTAACACCTCTTCTAAATGTTTAACTTCAGAAGATGAAAATGTACTTAAATATGTTTCAAACTTTGAATCATTACCACTTAAAGCACAGTGAGCGTTATAAACATCGGTCATCGCCTTATTGGTTGGATCAACAATTCCCGCAGAAAGTCCCGCGGCTAAAGTTTGCGCAAAAAAGACCGCATTTATCAAAGCACGGTTAGGTAGCCCAAAGGAAATATTCGAAACACCAAGAACTGTATTAAGTCCCAGGTTGTATTTACATACGCGAATAACATCCAATACAATTGAAGCGTTGGCCTGTCCAGTGCTAATAGTCATAGCAAGTGGGTCAAAAAGAAATCTTTCTTTCGGGAGACCATATTTTGCGGCTTCTTTAATAATTCTCTTTGCTATATCCAATCTTCCTTCGGAGGTTTCCGGAATCCCTTTTTCATCCAGCATTAAAGCTACGCAAATGCCCCCATACTTTTCCATAAGCGGAAAAACAACTTCCATACTTTCTTTTTTCCCGTTCACAGAATTTATTAAAGGTATACCGTTGTATATTCTAATGGCTTGTTCCATCCCCTCCATATCGGCTGTATCTATTTGTAAAGGTCTGTCAGTAATCGCTTGAATATTTACTATTGATTCCTTAAGCATTTCTTTCTCTAAAATGTCTGGAAGGCCCACATTAACATCAAGAATATCGGCACCAGACTCAACCTGACGAATGGCCTCAGCTTTAATATAATCGAAATTTTTGCTTCGCAGCGCTTCCTTAAGAGGAGCTTTTCCCGTCGGATTCAATCTTTCACCAATAATTCTTGGCTTTTCCCCAAAAGAAACCGTCTTAGCATATGAGCAAATCATCGGGACATATTTGTTTGTCCCTCTTTTCTTTGGGCTCTTATCTCGCAGTCTTGAAACTGCCTCGATGTAAGATGGAGTAGTTCCGCAACAACCCCCAATAAGACTGACTCCCATGTCAACGGCCTGTTCAATATATTCAGAAAAAGCGCGCTCATCAGTATCATATTTAAGTTTGCCGTTAATTATATAAGGCATACCGGCATTTGGTTTAATCATTATTGGAATATTAACTTTACTAATTATTTCAGGTATCCAATCAAGCATCTTTTGCGGGCCAAACCCACAATTGAGGCCTAATACATCCACACCCAAACCCTCAATATAACAAGCCAAAGTGCTTAGATCAGCCCCTGTTAGTGTCTTCCCTGAAGAGTCTAAAGTAACGCTTGCAATAATAGGAAGATCTGAGTTTTCCTTACATGCTAATACAGCAGCTTTTAACTCATACAAATCAGTCATGGTTTCAATAACTAACAAGTCCGCGTTGTTTCCCGCCAAAACCATTTCTTTAAAAGTCTCATATGCTTGTTCAAATGAAAGGTCGCCAAAAGGATAAATCAATTTACCTGTCGGGCCGATATCCAATCCAACATATACTTTCTTTGAAGACCCAACTGCAACGTTTTCTGCAATCTCTACAGCTTTTCCTACAATCAGAGGAGCAAGTTCCCCAAATTTCAATCTGTTTGCGCCAAAGGTATTCGTTAATATAATGTCAGATCCAGCATCAACATAAAGTTTGTGCATTTCTTGTATTATTTCAGGGTGACTTAGACACCAGCTTTCCGGCTTCTCTCCTCCTTTCAGTCCATAATTGGTTTGAAGAAAGGTCCCGCAAGCCCCGTCCATAATCAATATTTCATTTTTTATTCTCTCTGATATTTTCATTTTTTTCCTTGAATATAGATTTTCTGAAAAAATTTTCCTAAAAATAACTTCAAACTAGAATTTATCTGTACTACTAGTCCAGCATCGAGCAAATGTTTTCTTTAATCTTAATCGCAACATCAGGTTTATTCATGGTGTAAAGATGAATATTTTTAAATCCATTCGCAAGTAAATCCACAATTTGAGAGGTCGCGTATGCTATTCCAGCCTGTTTTAAAGAAATAGGATCATCAGAAAACCGACTAATTATTGCTCTAAAGTTTTGTGGAAGAGCCGTTCCATTTATTCCACATATTCTTTCACACTGCTTAACATTAGTTATGGGCATAATTCCTGCAACAATTGGAACATTTATCCCTCGTCTTAATAGCTTATACATATAGTTATACAAAATGTTATTATCAAAAAACATTTGTGTTGTCAAAAATTGACATCCGCTTTCAACTTTTTTCTTTATATTATCAATGTCTTCATCCACAGATTTTGATTCGGGGTGCCCCTCTGGGTAACAAGCCCCCCCAACACAAAAACAACTCATTTCTCTAATTTCTTTTATTAGGTCAGAGGCATATCTATATCCCCCCGGTATAGGGAAGTTTAACCCTTCGGGAATGTCTCCTCTCAAGGCAAGTACATTCTCAATTCCGCATCCCTTTAACCCATCAAGTACATCCCGAACTTTTTGCTTATCTGAAGACACGCAAGTAAGATGTGCTAATGCAGTTATTCCATTTACACACTGTACTTCCTTTGCCATTTCTATTGTGTTATCACTATTATCTCCAGTCGAACCATAAGTCACGCTCATATAACTTGGATTGAGCAGCGCTAGGTCTTTTATCAATGTTTTTGCCCCACTAAGAGCAGTCCCCTTCTTTGGAGGGAAAATTTCAAGTGAAAATGATACTTTTTTTGATTCAAGAATATCCTTAATAGTCATATATAATCCTTTATGTTGTTCCGCGCTGTTTTGTTGGAGACGATATACGTGAGATTATAACAAATCATTGCTATTTTATCAACTTATGCCCCGTAATTTATATTCTTGAGCTTTTTTATTATGGATTATTAGAACAATAAAGCACCAATTCTTAATTATTATATTTTTACTTATATGGGTTGATTACTTATTCGAATTATTAATTGTTAGACTTTCACGTTTTTGTTATTATATACGGAAGAAGGAATTAAAACATGAAGAAACCGCTAAATTTATTTGTTGCAATACTCGCTTGCTTGACATTATCTATCTTATCATCAGGTATTATTTTATCTGAGATTTCTTTAGACAGTATTCCAATATATTCAATAGTGTCAATGGAGGAGAAATATGCAAACACAGATAACGAAGGATACTCCCCTATTTCTTTAGATGATATATACATCCCAAGCAATATACCTCAAAACACTTTTGGACTAAAGATATATAATGGTTCAAGCTGGCAACCATCCGAAATTGTTGAAAACAATCCTTTCGACTATTCGAAACCCACAGTAATATATACTCATGGAATGGGAACCGGAAATGGCATCGACAATCCTGATATTTGGTTTTCAAAAGGGTACAATGTCTGTCATTTTCTTTGGGGCGCATTTTCTGATGATTTGCCTACGAGTGGACAAGACAAAGTGTGGGCAAAAGGTAAATACCCAAACAGCGATAAAAATATTTTGTCTTATACAGATGCTCCCTGGACATCCGGGGCAATAACAAGATACTTAACCGATGTTCCTGATCACTCTATTACTGAAATTTATGCTGCTTATTACTTAGATTTAATCATGCGAGAGAATTATAATGGGAAAGAAATCAGATTCTTTGGGCACTCTTTAGGCGCTCATCTCAGCATGTCTCTAACTAATTATTTAATGTTTTGTGTAGAAAAAAGAGAGATTCCTCCGTCAGTATTGCCTGATCGAGTGACTATGCTTGATCCGTATATCTCAGATTTTGTTTCAAACTTAAATTGTTCTTGGAGTGGAGAGAGCATGAAAGAAGGCAGTTCAAAAAAAGCGTTGGAAACTTCTTTGAAAGCTCGAGATTTTGGAATAGCTTTTGAAGAGTTAAGAACTTCTCAATATGTCGGTATTGCAGCTTATGCGATGTTTATGGCTTCAGATCCTACAGCTAATCCGGACGACTCAGATTATGGTCTTTTCAAAAAAATTATAATGTATTCTTACGTGAACACAAACTTTCTGGCAGATAAATTACCCTATATTTCTGCTGTAGAACGCATGCATTCTATTTCAGAGTATTGGTATGCAGAAATGATGAATCATGATTATCTTTATGAGCAAGACTCTTTAAGTTATGGAATGGCTCCATTTTCCGAAAAAGAATATGTTTATTCGCGGATGGGGAATAAATATGAAATAAGTTTTTCTGAAACAGAATATGATACATCCGATGATTCGGTTGTATCAGATATAACACGAGCAAAGGTCTCTGGGTTTATTTTTGAGGATAAAAACAATAATGGGATTTTCGATGAACGTTTAAAGAGCCAGCTCCTGGGAGTAAAAATCTCTCTGATGGATGAAAACAACAATGAATTGGTATCTCAAACTACAGATTTAAATGGATATTATTCTTTCGATCTTGAGCTCGGAAAAAAATATAAGCTGAATATCATCGAAGACTCAAACTATAAACTCGGGGTTTTCTCTTCAGAATTATTTGAAGCATTAGAAAATAAAGAATTATTAATCCTAAACTTACCTATGATAAAGAACCTCTCTTAATAATTAATCTTTTATTTGTTTGACGGGATTTTCCTTAATTCTTTCTTATTCTTTTGAGAATTATGTTACCGGAGAAGACGATTACACTCTTTTTTGTCTATTAAGACATATATCTTACTTTTTCAAGCAGTTCAAAATATATTTGAGAAATATGTTGTCGGAGTAAGTGAATACTCTTTTTGTCTATTAAGGCATATATCTTACTTTTTCAAACAGCTCAAAATATATCTGGCATAGATTTCCGTTACCGGAACCCCAGTAATTTTTTCCATCGTTTGAGTAAGAGCGTTTGAATTTACCTCAGCAAGTACTGGACCCTTATTACCGAAAAGTAAATCTACACCGCAATAGTCAAGCTTCAGTAACTTTGCACACTTTTCAGCGATTTTTATATACTCATTATCAGGAGAGTACTCCTCTCCTTTTCCTCCAGTGGCTATTCCACTTCTAAAATCACCTGAGTAATTTTCTCTCTTCATCCATGCGACAGCTTTTCCCCCAATAACTATTATTCTTAAATCTTTTCCTGAGCTTTCTGAAATAAAACTCTGGGCAAGATATCTGCCTCTACATGTTTCAAGCCTAGAAATGAATTCATTGTAGCTCTTGATTAGAAAAACGCCCATACCCAATGAGCTGTTATTTTCTTTTAATACAAATGGTCTTCCACATTGCTTTACTATATTTTCATAGTCATTCAATGTCGCATATGGTTCTCTATAGACTATAGGTAGAGAGCATGTATCCGGTACAGTTACCCCCTTCCCCGAGAGTCGGATATAGGTCAACATCTTATCATCGCAAATTTCAATTGCTTCTGCTCTATTGAAAACTCTTATCCCTGCTTTCTCCAACATCCTTGCAAGCTCTATATCCTTGTCTAAAAAAATACAGAAGTCAGCATCAATCCCTAGTTCAACATTGTTTTTAGATATCTTTGCAATTGTCAGATTGTTTCTCAGTATTTCTATAGAATGTCCCATATTTTCAAATGAGAGTTTTATAGAGTTGGCCTGCTTATCTAAAGATAAATCCGTTTTGTTAAGTATAATTATCCCTTGCATTTATTCTCCAAAAATTTTTCGTTATATAGTAGCAATAGAATCGTTAATGCCAGCAGTTAATTTGACAAATCAGTCGATAATGATATAATAACATAACGTAAATATATATATAAACTATAAATTAACGATAAGGACTAATATGAATATAGTAATAGTTGGGGCTGGTAGCGTAGGTTCGGAATTGGTTGAACAACTTGCTCTTGAGGACCATAATATTGTAATAATTGACACTCAAGGCGAAGTAATAGAAAATTTAATCAATTCATTCGATGTAAAAGGTATTTGTGGAAATGGAGCAAGCCACGAAATAATGTCTGAAGCTGAAGTCCACGACAGCGATTTATTGATTGCCTGCACCCAAAATGATGAATTAAATATTTTGTGTTGTCTTCTCGCAAAAAGTTTCGGGGCCAGCGACACAATAGCCAGGGTGAGAAATCCTGAATATTTCAAATTATTCACAGAGCGTAATATTAATCTGTCCATGATGATAAATGCAGAACTCGAAGCCGCTCTAGAAATTTCAAGAAGTTTACGATATCAACAAGCAATCATGATTGAGCCTTTCGCCAACGGGAAAGTAGAAATTGTTGAAATAAAGGTAGAAGAAAAATCTCTTTTGGATGGCTTGAAGCTAATTGATATTCCCAGCAAGCTTGGAGTTAAGTTCCTTGTAACTGCCGTAGACCGAGGAGATGAAGTTATTATCCCTAGTGGATATTTTGAGCTTCATTCTAATGATAAGATCTATATTCTTGCTTCTAGCAAAGACATATTCCTTTTATTCAAGAAATTGGGAATCGCTCGAGGCGCAAAGAGCATTATGATTATCGGGGGTTCAAGGATTGCTTCCTACTTGGCAGATGAGCTTTCAAAAGTGGATATTAAAGTAAAAATAATTGAGAAAGATAAGTCTCGTTGTGAAGAACTTGATGAGGAACTTCCTAAGGCAGAAATAATATGCGGAGATGGAACAAATCAGGATTTATTGATTGATGAAGGAATGCTAAATTGCGATGCGGTTGTATCTCTGTGTCCAATAGATGAACAAAATATCATAATATCCCTTTTTGCTCTTTCAAAAAATATTGGAAAAATCATAACCAAGATTGACAAACCCACTTACAGTAAACTACTTTCCGCAAGTGGTCTAGATAGCATAGTATCGCTTAGAAAATCAACCTCTGACCAAATAATCCGATATGTCCGAAGTAAACAGAATTCTATGGGAAGCAAGATTAACCGACTTTACAGTATATTACAGGGTAAAGCGGAGGCAATCGAGTTCCAAGTTAATGATTCTTTCAAAGCTTGTTCCATACCTCTTAAAGATCTTAAAACTATTCAGGATATTTTGATCGGAGGTATTGTCAGAAATGATAAGCTTATCATACCTGGAGGGAATGATACTATTGAAAATGGTGACAGTGTAATTATTGTTTCTGCTGTCAGAGCAGAACAACTCGACGATTTAAATGATATTTTGGAATAAGCAATGAATTATAGAATGAGCCTATATCTGCTTGGCCAGATAAGCATAACAATAGCTTGCACACTAGTGATTCCTTTAGCATTATCCCTCGGTTATCAAGAAACTGGGACACCTATATGGTTTTCTATTTCGATAGCAATTCTTCTCTCATTTGGAATCCCATCAGTGGTAAAAAAGCCAAAAGATACCAACATGAAGGCAAAAGGGGGGTTCATAACAGTTGCAATAGCTTGGATATGGCTTTCTGCGGTTACTTGTTTGCCTTTTATTCTTAGTGGAGTTCTCCCCAATTTTTTTGATGCCTTTTTTGAGATTGTTTCTGGTTTCACCACCACTGGAGCAACAGTTTTAACTAACATAGAGATAGTACCAAAGAGCTTGTTGTTCTGGAGAAGCTTCACAAACTGGCTGGGAGGAATGGGAATACTTGTATTCTTGGTTGCTGTAATGCCAAAAACAGATAACTCTTTTGTACAAGTCTATAAGGCAGAAGTTCCTGGAATGAGTTTCGGGAAAATGGTTAGCAAACTAAGATTTACTGCCAGAATCCTCTATGCAATATACATTTTTCTCACCATTCTGCTTTTCATTTTTCTAGTGTCTGGAGGTATGCCTGTTTTTGACTCAATAATTCATACCTTTTCTTCAGCTGGGACAGGAGGGTTTTCTAACAAAAACTTAAGTATTGCAGCCTATAACAATATATATTTTGAGATTGTGATCACTGTGTTTCTTCTTCTTTTTGCCATGAACTTTGAAGTATACTTCCTAGTATTAATAGGACATCTTGGGTTAGCTTTTAAAAAGGAAGAATTAAGGGCACTTTTTGCTATTTATTTTGTTTCGGTCATTTCAATTACGGCTTCACTTTTCTCCCATCACATATATCCAAATTTTGGGGAGACCTTAAGATATTCGTCCTTTCAAGTTGCTTCTTTAATGAGCACCACAGGGTTTACCACCACCGATTACACTACTTGGCCCCTATTCACGCAACTTATACTTTTGATACTCATGGTTATTGGAGGATCTTCTTCAAGTACGGCAGGAGGCATAAAAATATCTAGATTCATAACTTTAGCTAAGACAAGTATTAGAGACATAAGAAAGACAATTTCTCCAAGAACTGTAAAAAATGTTAAGTATGATGGAAAAATCATGACTGACGATTTGACCTCATCCGTTACTAGTTTTTTCGTAATTTATATGGCAGTATTTGTTATTTCTGTTGCTTTGATTTCTGCAACAAATACACTTTCCGGAGGAGAAGGATTTTTAACGTATACCAGTGCAGTTATAGCTTGTTTAAGCAACACTGGACCCGGTCTTTCTTTAGTCGGCCCAGCATATAATTACTCCTTCTTTTCGGGTTTTTCAAAAATCATTTTATCTTTAAATATGCTTCTTGGAAGGTTAGAACTTTATCCCATACTTTTCCTTTTCTATCATAAAGCCTGGAAAAGATATTAGTTCAATAATTCCTCACGGATAGAAACATTACAAAGTTGAAAAGCATTTCGGGTAAAAACTTTCTTTTTGCTAAAAATAATATTCTAACACCTAATTATAGGCAATTTAATTCTGTAAATAAGGAACAAAAGCTTCCCTTCCATGCTTGCAAATTGGGCAGATAATATCGTCGGTAATTGGCCCATTATGTATATACCCACACACTGTACAAATATATTTCTCTTCAGACTCCGAGGGGGCAGCTTTAGGCTTTTCCATTTTTTCCTCTTTCTTATAGCCTTTTAGAGGAACAAAGGCCTCTCTCCCGTGTTTACATATTGGACATATAATATCATCTGAAATTGGGCCTTTATGAATATATCCACAAATTGTACATATATATGCCTCGCCTTCTTCCTCAATCTTTTCTTGAGATGGCCTTGGCTTGATGTATTTCTGATAATATGAATATGTCAAAGGTTCATCCCCTTCCGAGAAAACCACTCTGTCTGTAGGCTGGCATATGAATTGAGTGTGGGTTCCCATATCAACTTTACTAGACACTTTTAGGTCAAAATAGCCAATCACCCCATCCGTCGGAATCAAGCAGCCATTTTTGGCCCTTATTGCGGCTACCCCTTCATACTTATTCTCTGTTTTTCCACTTCTCATGCCAAAACCCTTAATAATATCAAAAGTTGCCTTCTCTGAAATTATCGCACAACTTGCAATCCCAGTTTTCTCTATCATATCGTGTGTACAATTTAATTTGTTAACTGTTACCGTCAAAACCTCTGGGCTTGAGGTTTGTTGCATTAGAGTATTTATTATGCAACCATTGTCTTTATCATTTTCATGGGCAGCTAAAACATATAATCCATAACTGATCTTAAAAAGTAAATTCATATAGCGTCTCCTACTATTAATTATCTTCCTTATTTTATATCAACCTTCTCAAATTTTCAATACTGTATCCAACCTCGCTCCCGCTCGATAAACAAACAGTATTAATTATTTGATTAATTATCCATTTAACAAATAAACAGTGAAATTAATAATTCCTTCAATAATCGCTTTATATCTGATTAACGAATAAACAGAGAATTTTATAATTCTTTCAATATTCGCTTTAAATCTTATAAATGAATAAACAGTGAAATTTATACTTCTTTCAATATTCGCTCTAAATCTGAAACCGTTTCTGCTATATATTTTGGGCAATACTCAACAAGTTCTTCCTTCGTTCCATATCCAAAAAGCACACCCAAGCTATCAATTCCAACTTCATTAGCCCCAATCAGGTCGTGTTTTCTGTCTCCTATCATAAGATATTTTTTTAGATCCGACTCTCCAGCTATGGAAATAGCTTTTTTTATAACATTACTTTTTCGATGTTGTTTTTCCGACATCTCGGCTCCGCAAACTCCTTCGAAATAATTAAATAATCCGAAATGTTTTAGAATAATGTCTGCGTAAACAACTGGTTTAGAGGTCGCAACAAACATCCTTTTTCCAATTAGCTTCATTTCCTCAAGTAAATCCTTTATTCCAGGATAAATATTATTTTCCAAAACACCCTTTTCCGAGTAATAATCTCTGTACTTATCTCGGGCAATTAAAGCGTTTTCATAAGAAAAGCCACAAATATCCATATATCCATCTATCAGCGGAGGTCCAATAAATCCCCTGAGCTTTTTCATATCATTTTCCTCTATACCAAAATAAGAAAGAGAATATTTAACAGCATTCGATATGCCTTCTTCTGGATCGGTCAGAGTTCCATCTAAATCAAAAAGCAAAATATCATATTTTTTTCTCATCTAAAAAAATTACCCTTCTAGTATAATATTTGAATATTATCATAATTATCATAATTAGAAAACTAATTAGCCCCTTTGATACTCCGATTTACATTTAAGCAAGGTATTTCTCATCTTTGATGATTTCTTCATAAAATCCTTTAGTAACTAATCTCACATATTGACTTTTCCTTTCATTTATTTTACTTATATTCCTTCTTGTTGTATGATTTATACATTCTTTTTAAGGGAGTTTTTTATGAAACAAGATCTTATTGCAATAATAGATATGGGAAGGGATGATAATTCTGCACTTGCAAGAAAAATCCGCGATTACGGGGTGTATTCCGAAGTTTATCCCCACGATTCATCATTAGAATCATTAAAGCTAAATGGGAATTTGAAAGGGATTATTCTTAACGGTACTGAAAAAGATGGAAATGAACTTAATTTATTAAAAGGTTTTTCTTCTATAGCACCCATAACCAACGCTGATAAGATTTATTCTTCATGTAATCTCGAAGATTTCCTTTTTAAAACAGCTGTTTGCAATAAAAATTGGAATATGGAAAACTTCATTGAAGATCAAATTACATTAATAAGAAGAACAGTAGGACAAGGAAAAGTACTACTTGCTCTTTCAGGCGGGGTGGATAGCTCTGTTGTAGCTGCATTACTCATAAAAGCAATCGGAGGAAACAATCTATTTTGTGTCCATGTTAACCATGGCCTGTTAAGAAAAGGGGAGCCTGAACAAGTAATTGAAGTTTTTGGTAAAAACCTTAAACAAAATTTAATCTATGTTGATGCATCCGAAAGATTCCTATCAAAGCTAAAAGATGTTTCCGATCCCGAAAGAAAAAGAAAAATTATTGGAGCAGAATTCATCAGAGTATTTGAAGAAGAGGCACGCAAGCTAAATGGAATAGAGTTTCTTGGACAGGGGACAATTTACCCTGATATCGTAGAAAGTGGAACTAAAGCTGGAAAAGCCGTTAAGGCTCATCACAACGTGGGAGGACTTCCTGAAGATCTCACTTTTAAATTAATAGAACCACTAAAATATCTGTTTAAAGATGAAGTTAGAGCTTGTGGAAAAGCTTTAGGATTACCTGACAATATGGTGTTCCGTCAACCATTCCCAGGGCCTGGACTTGGAGTTCGTTGCTTAGGCGCCATTACAAAAGAGCGGCTAGAGGCGGTTAGAGAGGCAGATGCAATACTTCGCGAAGAGTTTGAAAAGCATAATCTTTCGAGGAAAGTATGGCAGTATTTCACTTTGATTCCCGACATCAAATCCGTTGGAGTAAGAGATAATATGCGTTCTCTTGGGTATCCCGTAATAATCCGTGCAGTAAATACGGTCGATGCTATGACCGCAACTATTGAACACATTGACTGGACAGTGCTAGATATTATTACAAAGAGAATTATTAATGAGATTCCTTCGGTTAATCGTGTATGTTATGATCTTACCCCAAAACCAACAGGAACAATAGAATGGGAATAAACAATAGTACCTCAAGACATAATTACTCCCCGGCCTTTGCTTGGGGAGTAATTTTTAAATTATTAAAAGTTTCAGTTTTTAAAAGAAAAATATAATAATACAAGTATATTCGTGATAAATAAGGCTTTTTTTTATTACCTATTTGAAAAATAAGAATAACAAAAAATCAAACTTATAATTTAATTGTTCTAGTTTGACAAGAGAACATATCAACTAAAAGAACCTCTTCTCTCTCAAGAGCTCCAGCATTTGAAAGAAATTTCACCATTTGACAAACCTGTAATGCTGCAACTGTAGCAGGAATATAACTGATAGTTTCTCTCGTAGGCTCAATTTTCCCCGAATAAAGTTTTGATAATGTCTTATCACCCGGTCTAACTACTGCAATTTGACCAAAATATGCATTTATTGCCCCATGAATAACCGTAATTCCGCTTCGGATTGCTACTTGCTCAAGATATAGTCTTGCGTTCACATTATCTGTAGCATCAATAATGCAATCATATCCTTTGAGCAAGGGGAAATACTTCTCTTGGAAAAAATCTGGTATGGCTTCCGCATCTGAAATTCCAATTTTTCTTGTCTCTTCTGCAGCAACCTCGGCCTTATTCTTTCCTAAAGTTAATTGGTTACAATAAAGTTGTCTGTTTATATTGCTTGAATCAAAAACATCTCCATCGAAAATTAGTATCTTTCCTATGCCTAATCTAGAAATTAGGTTGACAATGTTGCCTCCTAATCCTCCGGCCCCTATCACAACGACTTTTTTGCTATGAAGCTTATCTAATAACTCGCTAAACAAAAGTAATCCTCTCTTTTTAATATTAAGGTTAAATCATCCCCCAGATGCGGGACTCATAATAAGAACGTTGTCCCCATCTTTAAGCCTTGTTCGAAAGCGTCTCAAATCCATTATATTTTTCCCATTAATGAGAATAATCGAGTCCTTAAGTTCTTTGTAAGAATAATATGAGTTATATTCACTCAGATTTTTTAAAAGATTATTAATATCCGAAGCTTCGGTCTCCCAAGAAGACATTTTGTAGTTCAACCTATACAACCCGAAAAACTCAACCTTAATCATGCCTTCTTTTCCGCCTTAGGTTTTTCTTTTTTAGGTTTTGGCGGGATTACCTTTATTTCTTTTTGCTCTTCCAACTGTCTTGAATCAATCAAATCCAAATTAGTAAGGCCATAATATTTTAGAGTTTTCTCCCTAATTATTCCTTGAGAATCCCAGCCTCTTCCCTTGTAATATTTCTGTTTCAAGTAATCGAGAGGAACCTTACTTTGCGGATTTTTTTCATCTTGAAGGGTATCAGTCAATCTTTTAGGGAGTTTATCATCCTTAGTGTCAATCCCAAGGCGAGCATTAATCATTCTTTCCAGATTAAATCCCCTTGCCCCAAGCTTCATCATTTCCCCCATGTTCATTTTTATTCCTGTAGCATACATTGTGCATGCCGGGTGCTGCAACATAGGAGTAATATTAAGTTGTAAAAGCCCAGGCCTTTTATTTATTATGCCCAGTATTGGCCCTAGATAAGGTAAAACCTTATTTACTGTCCTGGTAATAAATGAATTTGGCTTTCTAAAAAGAAATCCTGGGAAAAAAGCATAAGTTGTGAATAAACAATTACCAAAAGCAGAAGCAGCTTCCATAAGGTTCTGGAGCAATATTGCAATTTGTGCCTTACCTTTTGGTGTATATTGATCAATTTGAAGGCCTAGTCCTTCCATTACTACTTCATAGCCAGCGTTTAAGTGACATCCTCCACGGTTTGAAACGGCATATCCAAGTCCCTGTCCGACGGCACTTCTTGGCTCATATGCAGCTAGCTCCATCCCTTTTGCTTGGATACAATAGTCTTCTCCACCAAACTGTTTCATTAGATATCTGCTACCATTTGCCATCGCATCCCCCTCAGGTGTACTCCTGAAGGCAATTTCCTTTATTCTTTCCGAAATATTATCCGTTTTGCCAAATTCTAGCCCATTTTTCCATAGACCATTTTCATTTAGCTCCATCGAAAAGGCAATGGTTCCTGCTGTTGAAATCGCGTCCATTCCCAGTTCATCTAACTCATAGTTCCATTTAATGATTAGTTCTAAATTGTCATTTAGAATATTTGCTCCTAGTAACCCCAAAGCCTCAACTTCAGGGCCCTTAACCTGTTTATCGCCTAACTTTACTACTCTTCCACATTGGATTGGGCAGGAGAAACACCCCTTATTTTTAACTAAATATTTTTCAGCCATCTCTTCGCCAGTAATACTTTTATATCCATCAAATTGACCAGCAGAAAAGTTTCTTGTGGCTAAGATTCTTTTTTGTTGCATTGAAGCAAGTAAAGCAGCTGTCCCCAGTTTGGGAAGTTGTTCGCCTGTCAATGGATGATCTCTTAAGTGTAAAGTCCAGCTCTTTCTAAGCTCATTAAACTTATCGGCGTTATATATAGGTTGATTAATCTTACCATCCGCTACTATCGCTTTAAGATTCTTGCTTCCAAATACAGCTCCTATTCCTCCCCTTCCTGCTGCTCTCTCTTCGCTGACAGCACAAGCATACCTAACCAGATTTTCCCCAGCGGGTCCTATAACCAACTTGCCAGATTTTCCGCCTAAAATTTGCTGGGTCTCACCTGTAAGTTTACCCTTCAGCATCTCTGCATCCTTGAACTGAACACTATTTTCTATTATTTCAATATAAATAAGCTTTTCGCTCTTTCCGGTAATGATGAGCCCATCATATCCTGCCTTTTTTAGCCTAATTCCAAAATTCCCTCCACAATTACTGGAAGTCAATATACCAGTCAACGGGGAAATCGTACTAATATTAAATCTTGAACTTGATGGGGCATTTGTATTGCTGAGTGGACCAGTTGTAATGACTAATATATTGTCTATTCCTAAAGGATCTATAGGGCCAGAAATGAAGTCACTAATAATTCTTGCCGCTAGGATTTTCCCTCCGATAAAGGTCTTCCTATCAGCATCATTCAATGGGTATTCTCGATAGCTCTGGTCGGTTAGATTAAGTAATAAAACTTTCCCTGCATATGCTCCATATTTAGTAGCCATTATTCCTCCTCAAATTAAATTCAAATTAATTTTTGGGGGCTAAAAACCGTTGCCCACCAACTTTTATTATATATTAAAGGGGGTCTTATATCAATATGCGAAGGGAAAACTATTTGCAAAACAATCTTTGAAAAATCATTATTCAAAAAAAACTAGTCTCCGAAGAGGAACTGTTTTACGAATTTAAATCTGTATTTTTCATCTCTTTCAGATTCATTTGTTTCTTAGCACGCGACTCAAGTTCTTTATCAATTTCAGATAAAGGAATATCCATTTGAGCTAACATGACCATAATGTGATAAATAAGGTCTGAAGTTTCCAGAACAATCTCTTCTTTTTTAGCGTTTTTTGCGGCAATAATCATTTCAGAGCACTCTTCCCCGCACTTTTTCAATATTTTATCTATTCCTTTTTCAAATAGATAACAGGTGTATGAGCCTTCGCTTTTTACATTTTTTCGTTCGTTTATTATTTTTTCAAGTTTTTCTAAAGAATCCATATTTACCTCTTTTACAATATTTTATTAAAAAAACAGGATTTATTCCCAGTATGGCAAGCAGGTCCTGTCTGAATGACCTTAATCAATAAAGTGTCATTATCGCAGTCAGCAAAAATACTTACCACTTTTTGGATATTTCCAGAAGTCTCTCCCTTGTTCCAAAGTGCTTTTCTGCTTCTGCTGAAGAACCAGGTATACCCTGTATCAAGTGTTTTTTTAAGACTTTCTTTGTTCATATATGCCAACATTAGCACCTCATTTGTCCCGTGTTCCTGAATAATTGTTGGAATCAATTCTGATTTTTCAAATAAAAAATTATAATCCATATATCACCTTCCCTCCGCGATCATAATAGCTTCTTTTAAAGAAAGGGTTCCCGCATATATGCTCTTACCACAGATAGCTCCAAAAATACCCTCTTGTTTCAATAATTTAATATCTTCTATGTCCTTAACTCCACCACTGGCAATGATTTCACATGAAGCAATGTCTTTAATTCTTTTTATCCCTTCTATATTTACTCCTTGAAGAGTACCATCCTTTGAAATATCAGTGTAAGCAATGTACTTTACTCCCATTAACATCATATCTTCAATGAAGTCGATATAGTGTAATCCACTGTCAACATTCCAACCGGAAGTCTTTACCCTATTGTCCCTGACGTCTACTCCAACAATAACGTTATCTGGATAGTTCTTAAGAAGTTCCGCAAGAAATACTTTATCTTCCACTGCCGCAGTTCCAATTACAAGTTTATCAACGCCTGCTTTTAGGCAAGTGTCAACACGATTCATGCTTCTTATTCCCCCTCCTGTATCGATTTTTACAGGAAATTCACAAAGCCTTTTAATTATTTCGAAATTAACAGCTTGGTTCCCCCTGGCAGCATTCAAATCTACAACGTGAATATGTTTTGCCCCTTCATTCATAAATCTTATAGCAGTTTCAAACGGATCTTTTGCGACTTCCTCGGACAAAGAATAATCTCCCTGGTACAACCTCACACATTTTCCATCGAGTAAATCGATTGCAGGATATATTATCATTTAATCCTCCTATATAACAAAAACCTATCTCAATGTCTGAAACGAAATATACTATATCATGCCTTTGGATGAAGGAATTCCGGAACTAGAAATCTTTACAGCCTCTTTCAAACATCTGGCACAAGCCTTGAATAACGCCTCAATTTTATGATGATCGTTATTCCCATTCAAACTCTTTATATGTAATGTTATTTCTGCATTGTTGGCAAGAGCACGGAAAAACTCTGGAGTAGCATCTGTTTCGTAGTCCCCGCAGTTCTTATACAAAAAATCACCTTTAAAATCACAGAAACCCCTACCGGAAATATCTATGGCACAAAAAGCCAAGGATTCATCCATTGGTATAAAGCAATCTGAAAACCTGTTAATTCCTTTTCTATCTCCAAGGGCAACTTTTATTGCCTTACCCAATACAATTCCAATATCTTCAACGGTGTGGTGACAATCAACGCTTAAATCTCCTTTTACTTCCAAGAAAATATCAATCCCTGAGTGGGTTGCAAAAGAGTTGACCATGTGATCGAAAAAACCTATTCCCGTTTGGCTTTTCACCCTTCCAGTTCCATCCAAATTAACTATGATGGAAATATCTGTTTCACCTGTTTTTCGCTCAATTCTTGCTTCTCTCATTTCTCACCTCTATTTTTGAAAATATTATCTAAAGAAGAAAACAAAGCAGATTGTTCCTCCTCATTTCCTGCAGAAATCCTTAAAGTATTATTATTGAAATATCTTATTGCTATTCCATCGCTTAACAACTTATCATATATCTCTTTTGCTCTTATAGTTGATACGTAAATAAAATTGCCTCCTGAAGGAAATACTTTTATTTCATCAGTATATCGCTGTAACCCAGCATAAAGATTGTCCCTCATTCTAATAATTTTTTCTATTCTTTGTTTGTTTTCTTCTGAATGAGAAAGAAGTATAGAACCAAATTTTTGGGTTACTGAATTAATATTATAAGGAGCCTTAACTTTCTTCATTGTGGAAATTAACTCTCGATTTGATACTGCAAATCCTAATCTGATAGATGCTGCGGCAAAAGCCTTGCTCATAGTTCTTAAAACAATTACATTGGAAAAATCCTTAGCAATATTTAAAATTGATTGGTCAGAAAAATCCATGTACGCCTCATCGACAACGAACAAAATATTCGGACACTTTTGAAGTAATTTGATTATATTATCTCTTGAAATAACCTGACCAGTTGGGTTGCATGGATTAGAAAATATTACAATCTTTGGCTTTGATTCTTCAATTGCCTGAATTAGTGCATATACATCAATCGGTTCATCATAAGGATTGTTAACTGAAATTACTTCTGCCCTTCGTAAATCAGAATAAAAACGATACATGGAAAAGTCTGGAGCTAACGTCAACACTTTATCTCCGTCCTTCAAAAAAACTTGTATGATAAGATTTATTAACTCATCTGAACCGTTCCCAGCTATAACTGAATCAACATCGATGTCTTTGGATCTTGCAAATCTGTAACACACTTCTTTTGAATATGGGTCAGGGTATCTGTTAAAGTCTATATCTTTCAAGGAAGATTCAAACTCTTTCAGAATATTATCGGGTATAGAAAAAAAAGACTCATTCGCATCTAGTCTGACTTTAAACTCCCCTTCTATTGGTTTATAGGGAATCATATCCAATAACCTTTTTTCTATTTCATACTTCACGAAACAACCTCATTGCTAATGTTTTTGTAATACTATTTTAACTGATTTCTTCTATTCAAGTCTAACTCTAATTGAATTAGCGTGGCCGGTTAGACCTTCCCTCTCGGCAAATGTTATAACACTCTTGGAGTCCTCAATAAATTTTGATTTAGAGTAAGAAATATACTGCATTTTTTTTGTAAAGCTTTCTACTGATAGGGGAGAAAAAAATCTTGCTGAACCACCTGTAGGAAGAACGTGATTACTTCCCGCAATATAATCCCCTATTGGCTCAGGGGTATATTCTCCAAGGAAGACTGATCCTGCATTATAAATTCTTTCCAATATAACTTCTGGCTTCTCAACCATAATTTCAAGATGCTCTGGGGAAATGTAATTTGCAATTTCTATACTCTCTTCAATGTCTTTGGTGATAATAATCACTCCATATTCCTCTAAAGCCTTGCTTGTTATCTCTGCTCTTTCAAGGCGAGATAGTTGATTTTTTAGTTCTTCTAATGTTCTCTTCGCAACTGCCTCTGAATCTGTTACCAAAATGGCTGAAGCAAGTTTATCGTGTTCTGCCTGAGAAATTAAATCAGCGGCAATGAACCTTTCCCTTCCTTTGTTGTCAGCAATTATCGTAATCTCAGAAGGTCCAGCAATCATATCTATATCACAAGTTCCATAAACCAATTTTTTGGCAGTAGCTACATATATATTCCCAGGCCCAACAATTTTATCAACCTTTCTTATGGTTTCAGTTCCATATGCTAAAGCCGCTATCCCGTGGGCCCCTCCAACCGTATAAAGAGAATTGACTCCAGCGATATATGCTGCGGCAAGTATATCCAAATTTACTCCATTTTTTGATGGAGGAGTAATTATAACTATCTCCTCTACTCCCGCAATTTTCGCGGGGATTGCATTCATTAAAACAGATGAAGGATATGAAGCAGTACCTCCGGGTACATATAACCCCACTCTTTTCAGGGGACGAATAATTTGCCCCAATTCACTTCCCTCGTCAGTTATTTTTATCCCTTTTTGTATCTGCTCGTTGTGAAAAGCGCTTATCCTTTCTGTTGCTTTTATCAGAACATCTTTAAACTCCTCATCCAGAGAAGTAAAGGCTTCTTTAAAATCCTTACCAGTATACTCTTTTATTTCCTCAGTTCCATCAAACTTAAGTGCGTACCCTTTTAGCGCTTTATCCTTATTCTTTCGCACATTTTCAAGTATTTCCCTAACAACGTTCTCAACATTCTTATTGTTGGTTAAAACCTTTTCTCTTTGCATATCGAGAAAATCAAAGATACTCTCTTTAGAGGTATTAATTATCTTCATTTCGTTTTCCTTTTACTTTATTCTCTATTTTTCCGTATTTACATACTAATTGCTGGCACTAACCAGTGTTACATTCCCATGATACTATACAATACACTATATATTCACTGATATCTTCCTGCAAAAACTAAGTATTTCTTCCTTTTTAGTTTTTAAACTTACTGGGTTTGATATCAGACGAGCTGAAATCTCGGCCACAGTTTCTATTACTTCAAGCCCATTTTCTCTTAGAGTCGAACCTGTTTCGACAATATCCACAATACCATCAGCAAGATTTAAAATTGGAGCAAGCTCAACTGACCCTTCGATTTTGACAATTTCAATCGGATAATCCTTAGTTTCAAAATACTCCTTAGTCACTTCTGGATATTTTGTGGCAACAGTTTTTAAACTATACCCTGAATAAAACTTTTTTCCCTTCAATACCGCAAGAGCAAATCTACACTTTCCGAAAGGAAGAGCGGCTATCTCGTTAACAGGTCTTTTCATTTCCATAAGAGTATCCTTTCCGACCACTCCTATATCAGACACTCCTCTTTCGACATATGTTACGACATCGCAGGCCTTTGCAAAAATAAAGCGATACACACCATCCACTTCAACCACTAACTTTCTCCCTTTGTCCACTAAGCAACCACATGCTATTCCAGCTTTCTCTAAGAGTTCAACTGTTTTTTCCTCTAATCTTCCCTTTGTAAGTGCAATATTTAGCATTTTTTTCTCCATTAATTCTTTTTGTTCAAGATATAAATTACATTATATATAATAATATTCGTCTATATCCGTTATTAACTATATGTCATTCTCCTTAATTTTCCCATCCTTATCTATTGTTATGACTATTTTTGCTTTTATCGCATTAGCCCATTTTATTGTATCCTCTTCCGAATCGCATAATGAGACAACACATCTATATCCTCTTTCCTTTAATTCAACGAATATTGGATCTTCATAATTAACTTGAGCACTAGAAGAGGAAAAAACCACTGCCTTTTTTCTATCTAAGTCGTCTATTTCCATTTTCGATAAAATTTCCAGAGCTTCGTTGAAATTAATTGCAAATCCGATTGCAGGGATATTCAAGCCATAGTCACCATATAGAGAATCATATCTGCCCCCAGACATTACTTCTGTACCTACTCCATCCACAAAACATCTAAAAACCATACCTGTATAATATTGATAATCATTTAGTATTGATAAATCAAACAAAATATTATCCTGAAGTCCCTCGTTCATCAAACCCTGGTAAAGTTTTTCCAGCTCCAGTACTGCGGAAAAAGCTTGATTGTCTTTTAATATATTTTTTGCCTGAGACAATATCTCTTTCCCGCCAAAGAGACGTGCTATTTCTTTTAGAATTTTACCTTTTTCTCCTAATTTTGAAGCAATTAAGTCAACCTCCGGGAAGTTTTTCTTAGAGATGGCACTTTTTGCAGCCTCTTTGAACTGTCCAAACGAGTCTAGAACTGAACCAATTATTCCCATATGTCCTATCTCGATAAAAAAATCGTCCCCGAATAATTCCTTCATGCTTTTTATCCCAAGAATCAGAATTTCTAAGTCAGATTTATAGCCAGTTCCTCCGATAAGTTCAATACCCATCTGAATGATTTCATCTGATTTCCGATTAAAACTCAAATTTCTCTTAAATACCGGTTGAGAATAATATAATTTAATAGGAAGCACAAAATCTTTTAGTCTTGATGCAAAGAGTCTTGCGATTGGTTTTGTAGAGTCTGGTCTCATTGTTATGAGTCTTCCGCTACCGTCAGTAAGTGTATAAAGCTCGTTCTGAGAAACTCTACCTACCCCTTCTGAAAATACATCATAAAACTCAAGACTGGTTGTCATTACTTCATCGTATCCATAATTTTCAAATAAGTTTCTAACCCGGTTTTCGGCATTTCTTCTAATTTTGCACTCTTTAAAAAGATAGTCCATTGTGCCTTCGGGAGTAATTTTATCATATCTTCTCATCTTCTCTCCTTTATCGCATTAGCGTGCTAAAGTGCTTTGATATTAACATGTATAATCGATTGTGTCAATAAAAAATCAAGGATTTAGGCCCTTGACTTTTTTCTTAACCAAATATATTGAAATTATATCAGTAAACTCCTGTCAATTCTTTCTGTTTTTAAACTTCTTTACTACTTCTTTTTCTTCCAAAGATTGAACTTATATCAACAAACTACTGTCAATTCTTTCTGTTTTTAAAACTTCTTTACCACTTCTTTTTCTTCCCAAGATTGAGCTTATATCAACAAACTCCTGTCAATTCTTTCTGTTTTTTTAAACTGCTGTACTACTTCTCTTTCTTCCGAAGAAAGAAAACTGAGAGCTTTAGAAACAATTCTTTGATTAATTTCTGGATAGAAGTAGAAAGCTTCTGCAATAGATCCAGTAATGGCTGCTAATGTGTCGCTGTCACCCCCCAATGATATGGCAGTTTGTATTGCATCTATAAAGCTTTTAGACTCTAAAAAAGCCCTGATAGCCTGAGGCACTGTACCTTGACAAGTTACATCATAAGTATAACTCTTCCTGATATCATCTATTCTAAAACTCATTGGATAGTAGTTATAGTGAACGTACTTTAGAATATACTCTTTACTTTTTCCTTGTCGACAAAGCAAAATACAGGCGGCTACTGCCTCTGCCCCTTTTATTCCCTCGGGATGGTTATGGGTTACCTCAGTTACTTTCCTAGATAATTCTTTTAGTTGGTCCATATTCGAAGCAAACCATCCTACTGGACTAATTCTCATTGCAGCACCATTCCCATAACTTTCGTAAGGCTCCGGATTTTCACTCTCAAGCCATTGTTTGAATGCTTGCCCGTAATCGCCGTTTGGGTTTTTACATCCAAAATACCTCATCCAATATACAGTTTTTTCTGATAGATCACTATAATCTTCCTTTGAATCCAGTAGAGCCTTGGCTACTGCAACAGTCATTATACTATCATCAGTTGCGTAACTACCCTCTTTGAACCAAACAAAATCCTTTTCTTTGATATTGTTATATTCATATAAAGAACCTACTACATCCCCAATAATTGCTCCAATCATATATTCCTCCAATATACTTTTGTTAATTATACATCTTTTTATAAGCTCTTTAAAGGATAAAAGAAACTGTTAACAAATAGTATAATGCTACGCTATCGAAACCGTTAAAGAATTTAGTGTAATTGAGTTAGGAGTATTTAAGGTTACCCCAGACATTACTAAATAAACATATCCATCGTTTGCTAAAGAAAATGAAGAAAGGTTTAATGTTACATTTTCGGTTCTGTTAGTTCTAAAAGTAATATTGCTAGATGTTCTAATTAACGTCCCCGAAGAGTTATATAGAGAAAATCTTGCAGTACTATTTTTATTCTTTACTGTACTTCTATAGTTTATGGTAATTGAGAGAGAATTAACAGTGTTCCCAGTCAAGTTGTATACGTTAACACGATTAGTTCCTGCTAAGTATGCTTGTAGAGATACTGCTATCAACTGTGACTCCGAATTTTCTTCAGGGACAAATACATACGAATATCCTGCAGGGGGAGTTACCACTTTAAAATTGTATTGTTCCTCATAAGCATATTTTGCCCCAGTATAAGGTACAGTCAGTAAAAAAGTCATAAGTAAAACAATCGTGAGGATAATTAAGTTTTTCTTCAAAGTCATTTTCATTCTTCCACCTGCTTTTGAGTGGTAATAAAATCTAGATCCAGTGATTTTACAGGTCCCACTGGAGTACTTCCATAAAGAACAAACCTAACATACTTATACTCATCAACGGCCAGATCAAAAGAAAAAGGTAAGGAAGAAATCAAAGTCCCAGTACCTGAAGAGGAAGATCCCAGATCATATATCGAATAGTTTGGAAGAGAATATCCAGAAACGGACAATACAGTCATGGCAACATTAACCGCTACCTCAGAATTCTCATTAGTAATTTTAAAAATATATTCTTGTGTTTGCGAATTTTGCAAAACAACAACACCATTATTTGATGCCTCAACTTGCGAGTCAATACATTCAACATTTACCGAATATCTGGCAACGCGTGCTGAATCACTTGCGTTAGTCGAATAGGTATATTTTCCAAGTGTTACCCCTACCGACACGACAAGGAGAAGTAATGCCGAATAAAGCATATACCTCAGAACCTTTTTTAATACTTTTGTCGAGAGCGGTTTTTTCATTTGATTTTTTCTCAGTTTTTTTATTTTGTATGTTAGTTGCGAAAATTTCTTATTTGGTTATACGCTTACTTGATTTTACCTTCTTTTTTGTTTCTTGCTTTTATGGATTTCTTAATCCAAGCTACGATACTGTCTGAAAACAATAATGCCAGTAAGATTATGAGAGCAACAGCTATCCCAACTGGAGTTTGAAACCATCCGAGAACTTTTCCAATACCCTCTATTTTCCCTACAACTTTTCCAATAACATTTTCCGAGGCCACCGGATCATCTGGAGTATTGTTAGCATCTCCTTGAGCAATATAGTTTTCTTCTGATATATCTACAATTCGATGAGTAACAAAAGAGTTCCCATGTTTATAAGTGATTATTTCCCCAACCTTATAGCCCTGTTCTTGAGACTTAATTATCACCAGATCATCAACGGAGATCTCTGGTTCCATGCTACCTGATGTAACAATTGCACTTGCATAACCAAATATTTTTGGCATCGGGTTTTTGAAGAAAAACTTTGATATAGCGTTATACACGCCTAGAATAAAAAGCATTATTACAAAGATTGAGACTAAGGATATAAAAATCTTAGCAACAATTTTTAATATTTTCTTTTTTTTTAATGTTCTATCCAAGATGTTTTTCTCCTAAATATCAGTATACAACTATATTATTATCCCTATACAATATTCCTTTTTCACCAAATAATTTGTCTTTTGGGGCCCTTAGCTCCGCAAAATCCCATGTCACGTCTGGCGCGCCATGGGATTTGCTTTGTCACAATATTAAGCTACGCTATTAGGCGGCAACCTGATCAGCCTTAACTGACAGTGTTACTGTTACCTCGGCAGTTCCATCACTTCCCAGCGCTGTATCAAATTCATCCGAAGCAGCACCATTTGAAAATACCCATCTCCAGTATACGCTTACAGCTGAAGTTGATGCTCCGGGAGCAAGTGTTTGGTTTAAAACTGATGCTAGAGCTGAATCAAGAGCTACATCTCCGGCGTCATAGAAGTTTGTGTTGTCAACGCTATACTGTATTGGAACGCCTGCAACATTTGTTTCAGATAGTGTAAGAGAAGAAACTGCAACTGATACCTCGGAGGCATTTGCAAATACTAACTCTATACTTCCACTAGTTCCGGGGGCAATAACCTTCTCAGTTGAACTGACGGCAGAGCCATAAGCAAAATCGAACAAATCGACGGATCCTTCATTGAAGCCAGTTGTGGTTACTTCGAATTTGGCAACCCTTGCTGTATCGCTTCCGTTAAATGAAGTTGTAAACTTTGCAAGAGTATTGCTTACAAGCACTCCAGTTAGCATCGCCACAATCAATAAAACTACTGCCATTTTCAAAACTTTGTTTCCATTAAATCTAATTTTCTTTTCCATTTTTTTCTCCTTTTAAAGTCGTAACTTTTTTTTATTTTTCATTATTTTTACAATATCAGTTTTCCCTTAACTCTCATGTAACAATATCACCAATAATCAGCGGTATTGTGCTTAAGTCACACTATTTATCC
>Ga0209723_1001209_pt1 | contig 41970 bp, 34 predicted proteins | sample BiotimSIPDNA_2_FD_185750 | JGI IMG/M metagenome (GOLD analysis project Ga0209723, IMG submission 185750) | Anaerobic biogas reactor microbial communites from Washington, USA - Biogas_R2 time_0 SIP DNA (SPAdes) (version 2) | ecosystem: Engineered > Bioreactor > Anaerobic > Unclassified | place... | reverse complement strand
AAGTTCGCTGCACATGTACACGTGTTGCGAAGCTGGAAAGATAGAAAAAACATAAAGTCCGCAAGTCACTGATTTCTAATGGCAACAGCCATTATTGGAGGTCCGCCTTTCCCCTCACTCCCTCTGGGCTCAGGGCTTTCCTTAGAAAAGAACTAAGGAAGATAATTGGCAGGGAGCTACGCAATGTGCTCCTGCCATACCATTAAAGGCATAGGTAACTTCGGGATAAGTCTTTGCCGGAAATGAGGTTATCGCCTGCGGGATAGCGGTCGGGCATCGCTGCACATGTTTTCAGGTTTTGGAGACTGGATACGGGATTAAATATTGAAAGTAAGAAGGCTTAAGCTAAAAGTAAAGATTGTAATCTGGAAAAGGAACCACATCGGAGACCTACGGTCATAGACTCTTATCCGGTCTGACCTCACCTTGTTACGCTTCAGTCCTTACCAGGATGCTAAGCAAGGGTAACAAACCCGGTGTCAACACAGAAATAATTGTCTGATCATCCTGACAAGAACAATCTGGGAAATCATTCTATTGACTAAATACATTAAATCCTGTATTATATTAACCAGAAGTTAGGATTATACTAACAAACAGTGACTATGACCAAGGGAAACTACTTATCATCGCTTTTACGATCCATCAAGACGGTCTTTTCAAGTAAAGACATCGCCATGTTATGGCACGAAACGACCACATCTGCCACCAGGGTACGTTTGAATTACTTTGTTAAAAAAGGAGAACTGTACCGAATTCGCAAGGGGCTTTATGCCAAGAATGATGAGTATAATCGCCTCGAATTAGCTACCCGCATCCTTACTCCTTCTTATGTAAGCTTTGAAACGGTGCTGGTAAAGGAGGGGTTGATCTTTCAATATTATGAACCCATCTTCATTGCATCTTACACTACCCGGGAGATCACAATTGACCAGCAGATCTATTCCTTTAGAAAAATTAAGGATGAGATCCTGGTCAATACAATTGGGATTGAACATATCAGCGAGACCTCCATTGCCATTAAGGAACGTGCATTTTTGGACATGTTATATATAGACCCGCATTTTTACTTTGACAACCTGAATTCTTTGGATTGGGATAAGGTTTTTGACCTTCTCCCGATCTATACCAATCAGCGGTTGGTAACAAAAGTCAACGAAATTTACAGCAAGGCAAGAAAAGAAAGCATATGACACTTGATATAGCCACCCATAAAACCATTCTTTTTCAATTTTTGAAGGATATTTACTCGGATTCATATATCTCCCCCTTCCTGGGGTTCAAGGGTGGAACAGCCGCTCTCATGTTCTATGGCCTTGATAGGTTTTCGGTCGACCTTGATTTTGACCTGTTGGAAACGTTGCATGAGGATGACATCTTTGAGCGGGTTATAAGAATTGGCGCTGAGTATGGCTCATTGAAAGAAACTTCAAAGAAACGATTCAGTGATTTTTGTATGCTTTCTTACGACGACAGATCCAGGAACGTCAAAATTGAAATCAACCGCAGAAATTTTGGATCAAGGTATGAGATCAAGACATACCTGGGTGTGTCGATGCAGGTCATGGTACCAGGTGATATGGTAGCACACAAATTAATGGCGATGGATGAAAGAATGCATCAAACCAGTCGAGATATCTATGATGTATGGTTCTTCCTGAATAAGCGTTTTCCAATCAATAAAAAGATCATTGAGGATCGCGCTCATCTACCTTTTGATGCGTTTGTGAAGCATTGCATAGAGATGGTGGAAAATATGGACAACCGTCGCATCCTGGATGGACTGGGTGAATTACTCACACCCAATCAAAAAGACTGGGCAAGAGCTAAACTGCGAGAGGATACTATCGCCTTGTTGAAGTTGCGACTGTCTGAAAGCTGAGAGGGAGAAAGAAGTTCAAAGCGTCAGGCTGAAAGCTGATAGGAAGGACTGTGTCTAGGTGAGAGGAGCTGGACAAGAGACTTACAGGCAATCAAGTGTTTTGTGTTATGAATTCTGCCAATCAATGTCTTTTCTTGCGGGTTTCGGATCTTTTCTTGGGTTTGTTGCGTTTTTCAGTGCCGATCCAGATGCCAAATGCCGGCAGGATGGTGCGGTGCAGCAGGAGGATCAGGCCAACCAACGCAAAAGCAATGGCAAATATCAATAACGACTTCCCGAGACTGTTCATCCAGTTGGGATTGATCAGCATCACCGCTGCCAGTACCAGCATCAGGCTGCCGCCGATCAATTTCAGGATTCGACCGTGTTTTTCTTCCATGCGGGTGGCCTTGAGTGTGAAGACCGAGGCAAAGTAGATCACCATTTCATCCAACTGGTAGATGAGCATATAGAGGACCAGCAGGGCAATGAACAGACCTGTACCCACCTCCTGGGTGATCAGCAGGTTGGTCCACAAGACCGGGAACCCGGCAGTGCAGCCGAATTCGACAAGTGATACGCCGGCTGCCATGACCACTGTTGCACCGATCAAAGCCCAGATCGACTGGCTGGCATCCATCAGTTTGCGCATCTTCTGGAATAGCCCCGGTTTTTCCTTATCTGAGATGGTAAACGAGAGACCTTCCTTATACCAGAAATAATCCTTCAGGTTGACGAGGCCAAAGAAAAGCGCGATCACAGCTACCACAACCTGCACCCAGCCAATGAAGCTCATAACGCTCAGTACGGTGAACAGCCCGGCAATAAACAGGGCGTAGATAATGGCTGTGACAGTCAGGAAAACGATGCCAATAATGGCCACTTTTTTGCGGGAGCCACTGTGCAGGGTGATGGCCAACAGCATGGTGAGCACCCAGATCGAGCAGGGGTTGACCCCATCCACAAAGGCGATCAGCAGGGTGCTGATCCATACAGATTGCTTTGTCAGGTCGATCTTGCCGATGAGAGGGATGTCAATCACATCCGCTGTATTTTCAGCCACAGGTCCAGGGACAGAGGGCTCTCCTGAGGCGCCTGGCATAATGCCGGCCCCGGCATCCGCGCAACTGTTCTGGTTGCACAGATCGACGGTTGCCTTGATGTCTGCTCCTATTGCCTCAGAGAAACCGGTCCAGTAACGGCTGCCCAGGAAAAAGGTTGGCGTACCGCGTCCCCCGGCGGGAATGTTGAAATGGTCGGCCATTTGGGTAAAGAGAGAAGCATTCTCTTCGTCATACCAGATCTCAAATCCGCGGATACGCAGCGACAGGTAAGTATTATCCAGTTCAGCCAGGAAAGGTTTTGCATCCTCACAGTGGCTGCAGCCTTCTCCCCAAAAGACGTAAAGCGCAAGGCTGCCTTTATCACTGTCGTTATATTCATAATCACTCCGTGCGGAGCAGGCAGAAAGAATACTGATCAGGATGAATGCACACAGCAGCAGGACCAGGTTCCGACGTGAACGTATTTGGGTTTGGGTTATTTGATTCATACTTGTCACAAGGAAATTATTTTACCTTAAATGACCCAATCCATGGCGATGAAGTTAATAGAAAGGATCGTTTGAAACATTTTTTACCCTCCTTTGCCAGTCCCTATAGACACCCAGTGGATCTTTTTAATACAGAATAATTTTGTCATAATTGCCGTTGTCAACCTGTCTGAGAGTATAATCTTCTTACCTGATATTCCAGGTTTTGGTAAGCAACCCGTGACACAACTGGCCCAAGAAAAATCTCCCCGACCCACCCAGGCAGCAGTCCTGTTGCGCTGTTTCAGCTACCTGCGGCCTTACTGGAAAGCAGTGGTCGGCGTGTATGCTGCCATGGTGGTGATAGACCTGATCGCCATGGTCAACCCACAGTTGATCCGCTGGGCGATCGATGAGGGTATCAACAGCCAGAAACCGGTCAACCTTACCTGGGCAGTCAGCGGTTTACTCCTCCTGGTATTGATCAAGGGTGTCTTGACATTCCTGGAGGGCAAATGGACCGAAACAGCTTCTCAAAATGTGGCTTATGACCTGCGCAATGCCCTGCAGCGCAAGATCACCGATCTCTCATTTTCGTTTCATGATAAAGCCCAAGCCGGTGACCTGCTTTCACGGGCTATTCAAGATGTGGAACGCATCCGTTTTCTCACCGGACGGGCTGTTTTTCGTATCATCGAGAGCATATTCCTGATGCTGATCACCTCTGTGGTGATGATCTGGATGGATCCAAGGCTTGGCCTGCTGGCGATGCTTTCCATTCCCTTCCTGGTGTTCCAGTCGGTCCGTTTTGGGAGGGTCTACAGGCCACTTTCCTTGAAGATCCAAAAACAGATGTCCGTGTTGACCACGCGGGTTGAGCAGAACCTGAGGGGGGCACGGGTGATAAAGACCTTTGCCCAGGAAAGTGCCGAAATCGAACGTTTTAACAACGAGAACCAGTTGTGGATGGACCTTTCAGCCAAAGCGACCAGGCTGCAGACCAATAACATGCCCTTGCTGCTGATGATCGCCAATATTGGCAGCGTTGGCATCCTGCTTTACGGCGGCTACCTGGTCATGCAGGGCGGGCTCAGCCTGGGCGAACTGGTGGCCTTCACCACCTACGTGGCACAGCTGGTCTCCCCGGTGCGTTTCCTGGGAATGGTCCTGCCGGCTATCACCATTGCCGCATCATCCGCTGAACGTGTTTTTGAGATCCTGGACACCATACCTGAAGTTTATGACGACCCCGCTGCACCAGACCTGGCAATGAGCGCTGGAGAGGTATGTTTTGAAAATGTATCGTTTGCCTATGGGAGGCATGCCGGGGTATTAAAGGAGATCAGTTTTACTGCCCAGCCATACCAGGTGGTTGCCCTGTTGGGTCCAACTGGTTCTGGGAAGACCAGCGTGATCAACCTGATCCCCCGTTTCTATGACCCCACCGATGGACGTATCACCATAGACGGTACGGACATTCAAGCGGTCAGTTTGAATTCCCTGCGCAGCCAGATCGGCATGGTACTGCAGGAAACGACGCTCTTCGCGGCAACCGTCCGCGAAAACATCACCTTTGGTCGCCCGGATGCCAGCAGGGAAGAGATCGAACAGGCTGCCAGAGATGCCCAGGCGCACGAGTTCATCATGCAGATGGCGGACGGGTATGACACGAAAGTCGGTGAGCGCGGGGTTACCCTTTCGGGCGGGCAAAAACAGCGCCTGGCAATCGCCCGAGCTCTGCTGCTTAACCCGCGCATCCTGATCCTGGATGATGCCATGTCCAGCGTGGATAGCGAGACCGAGCACCTTATCCAGCTGGCGCTGGACAGGGTGATGCATGGGCGAACAACCTTTGTGATCGCCCACCGCATGAGCACAGTACATAACGCTGACCTGATCCTGGTGATGGATAAAGGGCGAATTGTGGCGCGTGGCAGGCATGAAGAGCTGTTGTCCACTTCGTCCCTGTACAGCAACATCTATCATCAGCAACTCAAGCCGAGGGACGCACTCTTATGAAAAACGAGTTTTATGGGATGAAAGCAGGTCTGAGGAGATGAGTTTCGGCATCGGTTTGTCGGGCACAGGGATGGGACCGCGAAATGCCATCGAATCCTTCTCAGGTGGTGGCGATAAGCAGGGCAAGATCTACAACCGGCGCGTGGTCAAACGCATGCTGGTATACCTGCGCCCCCATATCAAGATCATGCTGGTGGCATTCCTGGCCATGTTGGTCGCCTCTGCCCTGACCCTGCTTGCACCGTACCTGTTAAAGGTTGCCCTGGATACCCACATTGCCCAACAGGACTGGTCCGGCTTGCTGCGCATTTCGCTCTTAAGCCTGGCGGCGTATATCGGGCTTTACCTGGCAACCCGCGTCCAGCAGTACCTGCTTTCGCTGGTGGCACAACGCATGCTGGGGAGCATGCGGGCAGATCTCTTCAGACACCTGCAGGCATTGTCACTGGGCTACCATGACACGCATATTGTCGGCGTCACCGTCTCGCGGGTGATCAATGATGTGGCTGCCATCAATGACCTTTTGTCCCAGGGTCTGATCACCCTGCTGGGAGATTTCATCATCCTGTTTGGCATCATTGGTGTCATGCTCAGCATGAATTTGCGCCTGGCATTGCTGACCTTTACCGTTCTGCCTTTGATGGTTTTGGTGACCCTGTGGTTCTCCGGCCGGGCACGCGTTGCCTACCGCAAGACGCGCAGCAGTGTGGCCCGGGTGGTGGGGGACCTGGCAGAGGACATCGCAGGGGTACGGGTGATCCAGGCGTTTGGCCAGGAGAACACCTCGCAGGATCGCTTCAGTTCGATCAATCAAGATAACCGCAAGGCAAATATTGATGCCATGACACTCTCGTTCATCTTTTTGCCTTCTATTGAGTTCCTGGGGGTCCTGGCAACCGCTGTTGTTTTATGGTTCGGGGGCAGGGCGGTCATTGGCAACGAACTTACACTTGGGGTTCTGGTGGCATTTATGTCTTACGTCACGCGTTTCTTCCAACCAGTGCAGGAGCTTAGCCGCATGTTCACCACGCTGCAGTCAGCCATGGCAGGTGGGGAGCAGGTGGTCAACCTGCTGGAAACACCCCCGGATGTGGTTGACAAGCCGGATGCCAGCGACATGCCGCCGGTAGAGGGACATGTCCAGCTGGACCATGTCAGCTTTAAGTACCGCCCGGAACTGCCGGAGGTGCTGCATGATATCTGCCTGGATATCCAACCCGGTGAGACCATTGCCTTGGTGGGGCCTACCGGTGCTGGAAAAACCTCGATCAGCAACCTGATCGCCCGTTTCTATGAGCCAACTGAAGGCAGGGTTTTAATCGATGGCATTGATGTGAGTTCAGTGAAACAGGGCAGCCTGCGACGGCAGATCGGGCTGGTGCCGCAGGATTCGTTCCTCTTCTCAGGCAGCATTGCGGACAATATCCGCTTTGGAATGCTGGAAGCCAGTGACCAGCAGGTCGAAGAAGCCGCCCGCCTGGCGAATGCGCATGACTTTATTGTGAGCAAACCGGACGGTTATGCGACCATAATCCAGGAAGGTGCCTCAAACCTGTCAGTTGGCCAGCGCCAATTGATCTGCATAGCCAGGGCGATCCTGACCGACCCGCGCATTTTGATCCTTGACGAAGCCACCTCGAATATTGACAGCCTGACCGAGAGCCTGATCCAGGAAGCCCTTTCACGACTGCTGAGGGACCGGACCGCGGTGGTCATTGCCCACCGCCTGAGCACCATCCGTAACGCCGACCGGATCTGCGTGATCCAGGACGGCCGCATTATTGAGCAGGGTGACCATGCGACACTGCTGGCGCTGAATGGGGTGTATGCTGCCCTGTATAAGCGGCAATTTGCGGAATAATTCCTTTTAATAACCCGTATTAAATCGGCAGTGGGGCGATCACTGAGGATGAGACGAACATCCAGGTGACGATCAGCGCGTTGAGCACCGCCCCGGGGTAGATGCTGCCGGTGGCTTCGTACAGCACCGAACCTATCGGTACCATCAATGCCAGCAGCACGCACATGTGCTCGATGTTGATCACAAATCCCACCAGTGCGCCACCCGGGCCGACAAATGGCACCAATCCATTGATATAGAGTGGCAAATACTGTACTGCCATGGTAAAGATCAGAGGGATGACCATCACCAGGATGCCGGTGAGCGACTTGCGCAGAGCGGTCAATACCCAGTGACTGCCAGGTTTGGGTCTCAGCTGTCCCTGCAGCAGGATGTTGACCTGGATGAAACCGATCAGGAACAGCGGGAAGTACAGCAGCAGCATCAGCCAGCGGTAGGGCGTCATATCGCTGGCGTAGGGGAATTTGTAACGGTAATCGATCAGGGTGAGGGATTCCAAGCCAGCTTGCAGTGCGTAGGCAAAGGCGAACAGGACAATGCCCAAAAGCAGGGTGCGCCAGATGGTCGACCACTTGAGGCTGATGCGATCCTCGCGTTCGGAAAGCCCCAGCTCCTGGTAATTGACCTCCGGTTTCCAGGCACGGTGCATTTTTATAAAGCGTTTGAAGATAAAAAAGCCGATGATGTTGATCACCAGGAACCAGAAAATGACTCCGTTGACCATCATCATGGGAAATACCTTGTCGATGGGCACGACGTAAACATGCAAGCCGAAGATCACCATCACCAGGGGCAGAAAGAGGAGGGTCAGCCCGAAATTGATCCAGAATGCCTTGCGCAAGGTCTTTTTCTCACAGGTATAGGTCCAACCAGGTGTGTTGGCCAGTGCTGAGAATGGTTTAATTCCCAGCAGCAGGATTCCCAGGGGGATCACACTGAAGATGCCACTGATCAAGGCTACCAGTGAAGCGACTTCTTTGACCCGCCAGATCTGCTGATCCGCCGGGATGGACAGGGGCACACCAGGGTTGAGTGCCTGGGTGAACCAGTTGACCGCTTCAGCAATCGCAACTTTATCAAAGCCTTCACCGACATGCGTGGTGTTTGTCATGTGTATGCGGCGGGCGGTGCCGTCTGTGAAGGAGCCGTAGGTGGTATCGAACTGCACATCTATGCTGCCAAAGGCAGCCCTGGTCTGGGGAGAGGTCAGCCATTCGCTCTCAAAGTCGCGTGTGCCGGTCATACGGGTGCGGTATTCATCATACTTGCCGAAGATCATCAGCATGTTGGCCGGCTTGGTGGGGGTGGCATCCTCCTTGTAGGCAAAACCGGAAAAAACGATGGCCTTGACATCCGGGTTCTGCATGGCAGCCAGGTAGCTCATCTCGCCGCCCAGGCTGTGTCCTGCCATGCCGCAGCGCTGCGGGTCGACAAAAGGCAGGTTCTGCAGGTATTTGAATGCGCTTTCCCCACCATAAGTCGGATCAAAACCGGGTTCGTCCTCTGAGAACTGGTTGTCCGAATTGCCGCGCCCCAGGGTGTCCAGGGTGATAGCGACGAAACCGCGCCGTGCCAGCTCGATGCCAAAGGGATCGGAGGTTTCGCGATTGTTCTGATAGCCGTGCAGGTAGACCACACCGGGTGCAGGGGTTTCGGGGGTGGCGTTGGCCGGTTGGTAGAGCTTACCACGCACGGTAAGCCCGTTCAGGTTCTCAAAATAGATGTTGCTCACCTTGACGCGATACCAGTTGGTCATGGCGGCATGGCCTAAAACAGTGGCTGCTACCGTGATGAGGACCAGAATAATGAAAACCAGAAGGGAAATCTTGCGGACTTGCTTGTTAAACACAAAGGAATGATGCATGGTGACCTCAAATAGAACAGGTGGATGAACTTATCTGGGTGTAATTATAAAGCAAACACTGTTTAAGTTCGTATTTGAGCCATAAAACCAGCCTGGGTGACGCCCTTTACCAGGGTGCAAAGGTTGCCAAAACAGCCTTAAGCAGGTGGTTCAACATGGTAAACGCTTTTCCAGGACCAGTATTTATGCATCCAAAACCGATCTTTTTATTCGTTCGACCGATTTACCCCTTCAGGAATGATCTAAAGGCTTCCTTAAACCAGATTTTCTTTCAGAAAGCGCCAAATCAACGCAAGATTGAGGTCGCTGAAGAACTGCCTGTCCTCATGGTCGGCAGTATCGAAAGGTATGAAAACTGCCTTTCCTCGACCGACCCTTTCGACAATTTGCTGATACAACGCTTCAGACTGCTGAAATGGCACCAGCCGGTCCTGGCGGCCGTGCTGGATCAACAGCGGACACATAGCCTGGCTGACAAATGTTGCAGGATTCGCTTTATCGCATAAATCGCTGCCCGCTTGAGGAATAGGCACGCCAAGGTACTCTGACTCGGCGGAAGATGGATTATCATGGTTGACAAAGCTCACCCCATTTTCACGGGCTTGCTGGTCCATCTTTTTGAAATCCATCGGGCCGAATTGGTCCACTGCCGCCTGGATGTACGGCTGAACAGAAAATGCAGGTGCACCTGATTCCAGGTAGAAATCCCCGTTCGGAATATTCATGGCAAGCATGGCCGCCAGGTTTCCGCCGGCGCTGCCGCCAATCGCGGTAATTTTCCCGGGATCGATGCAGTAACTGGCAGCGTTCATTCTCAGGAAACGGATCGCCTGGCGCACATCCAAAACAGCTGCCGGGAAATGTTCTTCACCAGAGAGTCGATACTCCACAGAGCAGACCACAAATCCCTCATAAAGGCCCTTGAGATAGGCATTCATATGATCATCGCGCTTGTCGCCCACAGCAAATCCCCCGCCGTGGATATGGACGAGTGCCGGAAAGGGTCCTTCTCCGTTTTCTGGCAGGAAAATATCCAGGCACTGGGCTTTGCTGTGATTGTCATAAGGCACATCCAGAAACTTACGCTTGACCCAACTAATGTCAGCCAATGGCGGGCGCCAACCCCTGGGAGGTTTCCTGTCCAGGCCAGACAGCATTTTTCCCATGGGAGGAATTCCTGCAGAAGGGGACCTTCCATCCGCGGCACCAAAAGGATCATCGCTTCCAAACAACGCCTGATCGCCGGTCATGGCATAGGGTTTATCAGCTTTATGTGGCGTCTCAGTCATTTGGCGTCCCTCCATCAGCTAAATCTTTGATCAAGTTCTTACGGATGCGCACAGCAAGTTGGGGACGGTTTTTTATGGCATCAAACGCAATGGCGGCAATCAAAATCAGGCCATTGACGGCATACTGCAGGTAACTGCCCATATGCGCCAACATCATGCCATTGTTGATGATCTGCATCACAAATATACCCGCGACAAGTCCGAACACATTTCCTTTGCCCCCCATGAAACTAATGCCGCCGATGATGGCCGCAGTCAGACACACAAACTCGGTTCCCGGACCGGTGATCGCGCTGGTCATATTCTGCTGAGCCAGCATGTCAAGCGCAGCAATGGCAAAAATTCCACCGCAAATCCCATAGCACAGGATCTGGACGCGGTCGATATTGATGCCCGACAGGCGGGCACATTCCCGGTTACCTCCCACTGCGATCACGTCACGTCCAAAATGTGTTTTGTTCAGCACCAACCAGGCAATAATGACGATGCCAATGGCAATATACACATCTACCGGCAGACCGAACCATTTGTTCTTGTAGATCCAGCGAAATGCATCCGGCATACCGGAGAAGCTCTTGGATTCGGTTATGGCATACACGATCCCCTTGAATACCATGCTTGTGGCCAGGGTGACGATCAGTGGAAAGAGTTTCAATTTCGCAACAATAGTGCCGTTGATCGTTCCCATGATGAAGCCCAGGGCCATCCCGATGGGAAAAACGGACCAGGCTGGAAAATTGAACAATTTCATCAGCATCGCTGAGATACAACTTACCATCGCCATTTGGAAACCGACCGACAGGTCAATGCCGCCGCTGATCATGACAAAACAGATGCCCATACCTGCGATCAAGTAAAATGTGCTCCCGGTCAGCAGGTTTTTGAGATTATTGCCGCTGAAGAAGGTGGGGTTTAATATAGTAAACATGACGATTAGGGCAGCCAGTATGATGTAAACCGTTCCCTCGCGGTAGGCATAGCGGGCACCTTCCTTAAGCTTCTGACCAAAACTCAAATTCTTCATACGCTAAGCCTCCTGGGTTATGCCCGACGCAAGCCGCAGCACGTTTTCTTGTGAAAACTGTTCTTTAGTTATCTGATCCACCAGCATGCCTTCATGCAGCACGACAATTCGATCAGACATGCCCAACAATTCTTCCATTTCTGATGAGATCATGATGATGGACTTACCCTTCGATGCCATTGAATTCATGAGGAGATATATCTCCTGCTTGGAGCCCACGTCAATGCCCTTGGTCGGTTCGTCAAAAATTACGATCTCCAGGTCAGCCGCCAGGGTTTTGGATAGCACGACCTTTTGCTGGTTGCCGCCTGAAAGGTTGATGACCATTTGCTTGATGGTTGGGATGCGGATATCCAGCAGCTTGCGGAAGTGTTCTGCACTTTCTCTGCGCCTCTTTTCGTTGATGAACCCGAACTGGCACAGCTTTTTCAGATTGATGAGCGTCGTGTTGAACAGCACCGTGTTAAATAGGATGCAGCCCTGCTCTTTGCGCTCCTCAGGGATCAACCCGATCCCCAGCCTGATGGCGTCTGCGAGGGATTTGATATTGGCTTTCCTGCCGTTAACGAATAGCACACCGCTGGTGGCTTTGCGATAGCCGGTGATCAGCTGAGCGGTTTCGGTCCTGCCGGAGCCGACCAGCCCGGCAAAGCCCAGTATCTCCCCGCGGTGCAGCTCAAAACTGATATCCTCAACACTGTTACCGGTGAGGTGATCCGCCTTCAGCACCACCTCTCCCAGTTCGTGGTTCCTGGCAGGATAACTTTCATTAAGCGACCTTCCCACCATTTTGGTTATCAGCTCAGCGCGGTTTGTCTCTGCTGTTTTTAGCGCGCACACATAACTACCATCGCGCAGGATCGATATGCGGTCGGAAATGCTGAATACTTCATCCAGGCGATGTGAAATATAGATGACGGTGACCCCTTTTTTCTTCAGTCTGCGGATGATACTGAACAGCAGATCCACTTCGTGCGTTGCCAAAGGTGCTGTGGGTTCATCCATGATCATGATCCTGGCGTCGTTGGAAATGGCCTTACAGATCTCCACAAGCTGCATGCTGGCGGCTGAAAGCTTGCTGACACTGACCGATGGGTCGAGATCAAAACCGTATTCGGTGAAAAGTTCGCGGGCCATTTCACAGATCCTGGCGCGATTAAACAGCCTGCCAAAATGCCGACCCAGGAAGATGTTTTCGGCCACGGATAGCGGTTTGACCAGGTTAATGTCCTGGTACATGACCGCAACTCCGTTCTCTTTGGCAAGATTGGGGGTCATGTGGTGATAGACCCGGTCGCTAAATGCGATCGTACCCGAATCGGGCTGGATCGCTCCGGAGATGATCTTGATCAGGGTCGTTTTTCCGGCACCGTTTTCACCCAGCAAGGCGTGGACCTCACCCTTGCCAAACTCCATGGAGACGTTGTTCAATGCAACCACACCCGGATAGGTCTTAATCACGTTTTTCAAAATCAGCATGGCATTATTCCTACTTATAGCTTTGGCCACGCATTGCGTGGCCAAAGCCTGTGGTATGCAGAATTAGCTAAATTGCATATGAATATTCTAATACTTAACTGGTGTCAGGGTCTCGCCTTCCAGATTCCAATAGCATGAACCGTCTTTTTCAAACCAGCCTGCGATGGGTTTGCCGCCTTCTTCGATGGGGCCGGTAAGGATGTAGGTGCCGTCGTAGGTGAAGGTTGAGCCTTTGTACACCTTCTCACCCATGTTGGGATTCTCTTCTGTGATGGCATAGGAGCCGTCTGCATTGAGCACCAGGATGAAGGGCACTTTGAGATTGAATTGTGGCACTTCCTCAATGAAGGTGTATTCTTTGCCAATGATGGCTGCAGCATCCACCGGCTCGCCCATGACGATCTCTACGGCGGGGGCTCCACCTGGCGCATCACCTGCAGGGGCTTCATCGCCTTCCTGCCACTGAATGGTGGTCGTGGGATCATTGAGCTTGCCAATGATGTCAAAATCAAGGACCGTGGGTTGATTGGCGACGGTGAAAGAACATACTTTGGCCGGGAATGTAAATTCTGCTTCGCGGGTGAACCAGACGCCAATGGCTGACGGGGTCACTTTTTGGTAATCGGCACCTTCAGTCCCTGTCAGGACGCTGGCAGCCAGGTCTGCAATGCCGCCTGCCACGTTATCACCACCGAAAGAAACGGCACCACGCAATACAGAGCGCGTACCGGCTGTCTCTGAGACCGAACCGATAAGATAACTGGATTCGTCACCGATCACACCGCCGCCAAATACACCGTAGCCGGGCCAATCCGCTTCCGGTTTATTGTCAATGATATATTGGCTCACGGCGGTTGCATTCAGCGACATGTAGCACAGGACAAGCTTTGTATTCGGGTGTTCGAGGAAAGCGGTTGCCGCGGTAGCCAGGGCGTCACCCCCGGGTCCCACCTCATATTCGAAAAATTCGCCTGCATCAGCTACCAGTTGGCTGTAAGCGGGATTGGCCACCTTGCCGGCTTCATCCACAACCTTGCCTGTCAGGTCCACATATTCGCCGTCGCGGTTTTTCAAATAAGGATCAATGATCGATTTAACGCCATTGCTCCTGGCGATTGCGTCGTCATTGGCGGTAAAGCTGAGCATAACAGTGTCAAACTGCTGCCCGGCAAGTTTTTCCTCGGCCCATTTCTTGGCGAGCAAGGCCACGTAGGTGCCGATCAAATATTCATCACTGCCGGTTACGGCGTCATAAGCTGCTCCGCTGATGGCGGCGGTTGCACCGCTGATGACGACTTTTACACCGGCTTCCCGCGCTGCGATCAAAGCGTCCTCGATGGCTTCGATCTCGGTGGGGGCAATAACGATCATCTTGGCGCCCATCGTGGTGAAGTTTTGAATCTGCTGCACCTGGTTGGAGACGCTGTCATCTGCGCTTACAACCTGTACATCATAATCGGGGAACCTGGTCTTAAGTGCCTGACCCGTCAAATCGTAAAGCGAGATCATGGATGGTACGCTCAAGCCGATCAGGGATTTGTCTTCCGCCAGCTCGTCAACCCCGGGAGCGGCAGTTTCTTTGGCAGCCGTGCAAGCTGCCGTAGCCAATAGAACTACTACGAGCACGAACAACATCAGTTTTCTCATCTAAACTCTCCTTCGATTAATTAATTGACTGAGGATTTGATATTCCCTTCGGGATTACCAAATTTGTTCCCAAAGTTTCATTCTATAAAACTCGGGTTCCAAAATATTGTAGCAGAAATTACGCCTGATGTCAATCGGTTTCATTGAATGAAAATGGTAAAATTTAAATCCTGCTGACAAGCAGGTAAAGTGGATGGAATTGTAGTTTAAAGATGGTCTTTAGGGGGACTCTCTTAAAGTTAGAATAATGGAGCGATGATTTTGTCATAGTTTCGTTTAAGCGGTATGATTGTTCTGCTAGATGAAATTGATTTAAACGAGGGACTTGCGTGAGAGAAGAGACAATTGACCAGGTCGAGGGCAACCAGGAAAGCGGTACGGTGCGGGCTGCAGAAAGGGCACTGGATATTCTCCTTTGCTTCTCGGCCCAAACACCAGCCTTGAGTATGACCCAGATATCCCAAAAGATGCACCTCAACAAGAGTACCATCCATCGCCTGCTGGCAACACTGGAGAAAAAGCGCTTCATCCGGCGTGATCCGGAGACCGGTATCTACCGCCTCGGCATTCAGCTCCTTCAGATGGCGAACCTTTCCCTGGATGATATGAACATCCGGCATTTATCAATGCCTTACATGAAAAAGCTGGTTGACGAGTTCCGTGAGACGGTTGACCTGGCAATCCTGGATGGCGAAGAGGTCATTTTCATTGATTCGGTGGAGGGTCCACAGCGCGTTAAGCTGGCTGCTTTGCCCGGACAACACCTGCCCGCCTATAATACAGCTTCCGGCAAAGCCATCCTGGCTGGCCTGACAGAAAGTGAGACCAACCGCATCTTTAATACTTTTAATCACCCCACAGATCCCCTCTACCAGGAAAAATTCATGGCTTTTAAGGAGGATCTTAAAGCGACCCGTGAAAGAGGATATGCCATGGATTGTGAGGCACTTGAACCGGGGGTTAATGCGGTGGCGGCAGGCATATTAGGGATTAATCGCAGGCCGATCGCTTCGCTGGCCATTGCCGGACCGGCATACCGCCTGGAATGCAGTCTTCTGAGGGAGATCGGAGCGAAGTTGGTTGAATTAACAACAGAGATCTCCCGGAAGATCCTAAACCCGACTTAAGGTGATAAAGAAATTCTATTTATCCTTCCGTCCAAGTTCAAGGGTTAAGCGATTAAATGCCAAGAGGCTGTTTCAATTTTTATTAAAACAGCCTCTTGTGAATAGCTTTAGGCGTTAGTCTTTCAAAATGGTCTTGAGAACCTTTTCTTTGTCCAGTTTCTTGGTGCAGAAGAACCAGTCATAGCAGTGCATTTCACCTTCCTTGCCTTCCATACGGTTCTTGGCAGTGCCGCAGGAGCCAGCGGTGGGGACGATGACATCATCACCGGGCTGCCAGTCGGCCGGGGTGGCCACGCCGAAAGCATCAGCGGTCTGCATGGCGATCAGGGCGCGATACAGTTCATCAAAATTACGGCCCATGCTGAGTGGATAGTAGATGATGGCGCGGATGGTTCCCTTGGGATCGATGAAGAACACTGCGCGAACAGCTTTGGTGTTGCTCTCGCCGGGTTGGATCATGCCGTACTTGGTGGCGACTTCCATGGTGATGTCCTCGATCAGCGGGAATTTGACCTCGACATCCTTCATGCCTTTGTACTCGATCTTGTCTTTAATGGTGCGCAGCCAGGCGATGTGGCTGTACAGGCCGTCAACAGAGAGCCCGACCAGCTTGCAGTTGGCGTTGGCAAATTTCGCTTCCTGCGAAGCGAAGGTCATGAATTCGGAGGTGCAGACAGGCGTGAAATCGGCCGGGTGGCTGAAGAGGATCACCCAACTGCCCTTGTAATCTGAAGGGAAGTTGATATCACCCTGGGTGGTCACCGCTTTGAATTCGGGGGCTTTTTCCCCGATGCGTGGCATGGCAACAACTTGTTTTTCTACGTTTTCCATAATTAATCTCCTTAATTCTTATTTTTTTTGATCTTAACCCTGCTGACAGGCAGGGCATATTCCATAATAAATGACCCGTGAACCTTTGATCTGATAACCTGAAGTAGTTTCAACCTCCGCGCTCATGCGCGGTACCAATTCGGAATCAATATCAATGATCTGGTGGCAGTTCAGGCAAGCCAGGTTGATATGGGGGCTGACAAACGCGTCAAAGTGAACCCTGCCATCGCCGGCATCGCCCAGGATATTGACCTTGCCCTGGCTGACCAGGGCAGCCATTGTATTGTACACTGTTGCCAGCGACAGGGATGGATATTGGCCTTTCAGTTTTTCGTACAGCTGAGAGGCTGATGGATGGTCGTGGGCATTGGCCAAGGCCTGGCAAATGGCAACCCTCTGGGGGGTGATGCGCATCCCGGCATCTTTCAGGCATTCAAGCAGTTCATTGTGAGTTTTTGTCAACATTATAATAATTATTTATTAGTAATGATTATAAATAAAAACACTCAAAATGTCAAGGGTTACTTAACTAAAAGTAATAATTTGATACAATTCCTTCTGTAAATCCGTTGGATGATCGGATGGGTAGATGAGCGACCAGATGTTGATCTTTAATGCCAGGGTGTACCTGGCGGGCGGAATATTGACTCCCGGCTGGGTATTGATTGGTGGGGGGCGGATCGCCCGTGTCGGGCAGGGTGAACCGCCTGTGGGTTTGCCGATCGCCAGGTCGATCGATGCCGGCGGAAAACACGTTTTGCCTGGTTTTATTGACCTGCACATCCACGGCTCAGCCGGTCACGAGGTGATGGACTGCGACCCCAACAGCATCCTGGGGATGGCGCGCTTCCTGGTAACACGCGGGGTGACCGGCTTTTTGCCTACTACGCTGACCGCACCACATGAGCACATTTTAGCCGCCATCCAGGCGGTCAAACACGCAGCTGAACAGCCCTTGCAAGGGCGGGCAGCCATCCTGGGCATGCACCTGGAGGGACCGTACATCAACCCGCTACGCTGTGGGGCACAGGACCCATCTCAGATCCGCAAGGCAGACCGCAGGGAATTCAGTGAACTTGTGTCTACCGGGATGATACGCCTGGTCGCGCTAGCCCCCGAGTTACCAGAGAACCTGTGGTTGATCACTGCCTGCGAAGAATTGGGGATCACAACCTCCGCCGGGCACACAAGCGCCAACATGGAACAGATCTCCCAGGCTGCAGCCCTGGGATTGAGCCAGGTGACACACCTTTTCAATGCCATGTCCCCATTCAATCACCGTGAGTTGGGGACAGTGGGGGCGGCGCTGGCGCTGGATGGGCTGAACTGCGAGATGATCTGCGATAATGTGCATGTGCATCCGCTGGCACAAAAGGTCGCCCTGCGCAGCAAAGGGGTTGAAAGGATCATCCTGATCTCCGATGCCCTGCGCTGTGCCGGCTTGCCGGATGGTTCATACATAATGGATCAGCAGGAAGTCTTTAAAAGGGATGGTGCCTGTTACCTGGAGAATGGCAGCCTGGCCGGCAGTGTTATTTCGATCGACCAGGCACTGAAGAACATCCTGGCCAATAGCGGGCTCAACCTGGAACAGGGCTGGTGCATGTCCAGTCTAAATTCTGCCAAAGCCATCCACCTTGACGACAAAAAGGGCAGCATTGCGGCGGGCAAGGACGCTGACCTGGTGCTGTTGGATGATGACCTGGCGGTGTGCATGACGATAGTGGCTAGAAAAATAGAATACGAGGTGTCAGAATGAGCGGATCGATCCTCTTTCAAGAGATCTGTGAACAACCCCAGGCCATTGAGCGCCTGATCCAAGCGGAAAGCGGTCACCTGCAGGAACTGGGTACAAGTTTGAAGGGACGCTTTAAGTACATTCTGCTGGCAGCCCGCGGTACCTCGGATAACGCAGCACGTTATGCGCAGTACCTTTTCCAGGTGTTCAACCGGATCCCGGTTGCACTGGCGACGCCCTCTGTTTTCTCGGTATACCAGGCACCGCCCTGCCTGGATGAGGCTCTGGTGGTGGCGATCTCGCAATCAGGCATGTCGCCGGATATCATTGCGGTGATCGAGGAAGCCCGCCAGCAGGGCAGACCCACCCTGGCGATCACCAATGACCCTCAATCCCCGCTGGCAAAAGCGGCAGAAAATGTGATTCCCCTGCATGTGGGATCTGAGCGGGCAGTGGCAGCGACCAAGACCTACAGCGCATCCCTGGTGGCGCTGGCACTGCTTTCCTGCGGTCTGCAGGATGACTGTGAAATGCTGGATGAGATCAAACGCCTGCCGAGGCTGATGGATGAAGCACTGCAGGGACTGCTGCCGCTGACCAAGCGCATGGAGCGCTACCGCTACATGGAGCACTGTGCAGTGATCGGGCGGGGATTTAACTATTCAACAGCTTTCGAGATCTCACTCAAGGTCAAGGAATTGACCGGGATCGCCGCTGAACCCTACTCATCGGCGGATTTCCTGCATGGTCCCATTGCCACAGTGCACCGCTCGTTCCCGGTGCTGGTGGTGGCGCATCATGGAATGGTGTTTGGTGATATGCTCGAGATCATTCACAAGGTCAAAGAACGCGGTGCTGAACTGCTGACCGTCTCAGATGCCGATGAGGTCAACAAACTGGCGCAGTTCCCGATGCCCATTCCACAAGGCATCCCGGAATGGCTCTCACCGGTGGTGGCGGTGCTCCCCGGACAGCTGTTGGGTTGGCAGCTGGCAGTGCAGAAAGGCCTGGACCCGGACAAACCGCGCGGCTTGAGCAAGGTCACCGAGACGCTATAAATTGCGCATAGCCATTTTATTTTTTCACTGTATAACAGTGAAGATCTCTATCAAGAACAAACAAATATTGGACCCTGATAACAAAATTGAGTGGGACGGAAAATTCAGGCCAGGTTGGCTGCATAGCTCCTGACAAACTGCAACCACTCTTCGTGTTTGGCGCGCTCAGCAAAACCGGTGTCGCCAAAGTTCAACCAATTGACAGGCTGGATACCGCAGAACTCGAGGGTTCCAGTGCACAGTACCCACTTCAGTGCGTCGTGATAGGTTTCATGGTGGTAGGCGTCGGGGGTGCCAGTGGTGGTCAGCACGGTAGCACCTTTAATATGCCCCAACAGGGGTTGGGGTACCTGGTCGGTGGTGAAGGCGAAACCGGGCAGGAGCACCTTGTCCATCCAGCCTTTCAAGCGGGCGGGCATGACGTTCCACCAGATGGGGAAGATCAATACCAGGTGGTCGCAGGCGGACAAGCGCTGCTGGTAGGACTTGATCTTCGGGTCGAGGCTGACGCCCTGGGAATACCCAGCCAGTTCAGCCTCCGAAATTACGGGGTTAAACCTGTCCTGGTTCAGGTCCAGTGCATCTGTGCTGTGGCCGGCATCCTGCAGACCTGCAGTGAATGCATGCAGCACGGCATAATTAAAGCTGCCAGGCCAGGGGTGATCGATGATCAAGTGGACGTTCATGTGTATCTCCTAAATCATGTTGGTTGGTTAATTATAGCCAATTTGTTTTGATTCATCAGATCTCAGGCCTGCATTTGAAAGGTTATAATTTACATTACTTAATGTACCGAGCCAAACCATTTACCAAGAAAATGCCACCAATTGTGGTGTTAAGCAGGAGTGAACACATGAAACCCAAGCAATTTACCAATATTCCCTCAACCATGCAGGTATCGGTACTGCACGGTATCCGCGATGTGCGCCTTGAGACTCGAGCGGTTCCGCAACCTGGTCCCGGAGAAGTGCTGTTGAAAGTGGCTGCGGTGGGTGTGTGCGGCTCGGATGTACACTATTACACCGAGGGGCGTATCGGCAACCAGGTGGTCAGCCAACCGATCGTCATGGGACATGAGTTCTCGGCAACCATTGCCCGCCTGGGAGCTGGCGTAGAGGAGCTGTCCATTGGCCAGCTGGTCGCCGTAGAGCCGGCCATCTCCTGTGGAGAGTGTGAGCCGTGCCGGATGGGGCACCCCAACCTCTGCCCTAATGTGCGTTTCTGTGGGACGCCTCCGATCGATGGGGTGTTCTCGGAGTACTGTGTCATGCCGGCAGCCAACTGCTTCCCTCTGCCAGCGGGGATCAGCGCCGAAGCAGGGGCCATGCTCGAACCGCTGGGTGTGGCGCTGCATGCGGTTAACCTGTCGCATATCAAGCCGGGAGACAGTGTGGCGGTGCTGGGGGCGGGTCCGATCGGCATCCTGACCGCCATGGTGGCGCGCCTGTCCGGTGCCAGGCGGGTCTATGTCAGTGAACCCCTGGCATACCGCAGGGATTTTGTGCTTTCAAAGGTTGCGGACGAGGTGATCGACCCAATCACCCAGAACCCGGTAGAGGTGATCCAGAAGTATACAGGGGGACGGGGAGTGGACCTGGTCTTTGAAGCCGCGGGCAGTGATAATACGCCAGAGCAGGCAGCGGAAATGGTGCGCATCGGCGGCAAGGTGATCCTGATCGGAATCCCTGCCAGTGACAGCCTGTCCTTTAACGCCACGACAGTGCGGCGTAAGGGCTTGACGATCATACTGGTACGGCGCATGAAACATACCTACCCGCGCACGATCCAGATGCTGGCGGATGGGGTTGTCGATGCTGCTTCATTGATCACCCATCGTCTGCCGTTGGGTGGGGTGGGTCAAGCCATGGAATTGATCAGCCAATACAGCGGTGGGGCGATCAAGGTGATCATCCAGCCCTGACATTAAATCAATCGAACTGAATACAGGAACCGGTGCGGGCGGGGATCACTGCACCCTGATATCCAGACGCCTGCAAGCGGTTTTTAACCAGGCGGAAATGCCGCATGGTCCACAGGTCCCGCGCGTCCCTGCCCCATTCATAGAGGTGAGAAATTACCATCTTTTGGGGGTTAAACGCCTTATAAAATTGGGTAAACTCAGCCAGTTTATCAGCCCTGGGAAAGAGGGCAGCCTTCTTGCCCAGCCAGCAGTGGGCCAGCAAACCATCCAATTGACCAAAACCGGGCAAGCTGGCATGGTCAAAGGTACGGGTATCACCCGGAAAAAGCCAGCGTTGTTTGCCAAATTCGGCCAGGTAGCCCATCTCTGGCACCCCGTGCCGGCCGTGAAAATGCAGCCCTTCAAAGGGGGTCAGAGTAAGATTTCCAAATCTGAGAGGCTCGCCGGGATGGGGGATGATGATCCGCCGGGCAGACAGGTCGCACAGGCTGGACAGGTGACTGACCATGAATTCAGGCACCACCCAGGTCAGGTCAAGACTACTGAGCGCAGACAGTAATATAGGGTCAAAATGGTCAGCATGGATGTGTGAGAGAACCACCAGGTCAAGGCAGGCCAGGTCTTTAGCAAAATCGGGCTGTTTTCCCTGGCCAAGACGAGTGACCAGCGAAAAGGGATCGAGAGCCCAGTGCACACCGCCGGTACGCAGCAGGTAGTTGGCGGAATGGGTCAACCAAAAGGCATCCGCTCCCTGGTTACCTTGAAATTCTGCAATAATTTGCTGCCAGGTGCGGTGATAGGTATGTAATGCGCGGCGGGCAGACCAATTTTGCCAAGCCTGGCTGACGGTAAAGCGCAGATCAGGCATAATGCAGGGCGATCAGTTCCTCGACCTCTGAAATCGAGCGATCAAAGACACCCACTCGTTCCATTTTCAGGCTGGTGGCTGCGGCTGACCACTTGCCTGCTTCTTCAGGCGGCAGGCTCAGGCGTTTGGCCACATAGGAACCCATACAGGTATCGCCGCGTCCGCTACGCCCGAGCATCGTCCTGGAAAACCAGCGAAAATGATGAAATTTTCCCCCGGCATGCACCAGCAACCCTTCACTGTGGGTGAGGATGATCTCACGTGCTCCACAGGAGGCCAGGATGGCAGCCGCTTTCTCGATATCTGTCTCGCCGGTCAGGTGGAGGGCCTCCACCGCATCGGTCTTGACGATGTCCAAGTTGGGCAGGACCTGTTCCATCTCAGGCCAGGTTTCGTAACACAGGGATTCACCATGCAGGACGCGGGCAAAGCCCTGCATGTCGGCTGAAAGTAATACCCCCGGGCGGGAATCACGCAGAACTTTAAAGAAATCCGGCTGAACTTCTCCCCTCAGGCTGGGACTGACGGCGATGGCGCGAGCCTGCAAACCGGCCAGGTGTTCGGGCTGGATGGTTCCTGCCACGCCTTTGACATAAAGATTGCGTTTGTCCACTTCGTGGGTCTTGTACTCAAGAGTCATCAGGGTCGAAGAGGGTGAAAAAAACGGAAAACAATCGATACTTCTGTCCCGGATATCCTCCACGACATGCTGATCTTCTTCAGCCAGGCGGGTCACCACAGCGGCATGGATTCCCAGGCGGTGGGCGACGCTGGCAGCGTAGTTCATACCACCGCCATCGACATAGCTGGTGCCGTTGGGTGTGATAATAGTATCTTTGGTATAGTTACCGGCAAAGATCGCGCCGTATGATCTGGTTAGTTCTGTCATGTGAGCTCCATTATAAAGAGTTGATAATAAAAGGTACTGCGATGGCGATCAGCCAATAGATCACCCCAGCCAGCAGAGCAGTCGCAGGAATGGTGACCAACCAGGCCACCCCAATATCAGCGGCAACTTTCCAACGCACCTTACTTAACCGTTCGGCAGCCCCCACTCCCATGATCGCTGTGCTGACCACCTGGGTAGTGCTGACCGGACCGCCAACAAGCGAGGCGACCAGGATGACCGCAGCTGAGGTGAGCTGGGATGCCAGCCCATGCACCGGGCGGATCTTGTAGAATTTTGAACCCAGGGTCTTGATCAACTGCCAGCCACCAACCGAAGTGCCGAGGGCAATGGCGCTGGCACAGGCTGCCATGACCCAGAAGGGCACCTCAAAGGTGGGGAGGATCTTGCTGATCACCAACCCCAGGGTAATGATGCCCATGGTCTTCTGGGCGTCATTGGTGCCATGACTCAATGCCAGGCCCAGTGAGGTGATGACCTGGAGGCGCTTGAAGGTGGTGTTGATGCGGGGAGTAGCTCGCCAGGATATGAGGTAGATAAGGTTGGCGATCAGCATGCCTGCCACAAAACCCACCACGGGTGAAACAAAAAGAACTATGACGACCTTGAGAATCCCGGACAGGATGATGGCTTTGAAACCTGCGCCAACCACTACTGCACCCAGCAAACCACCGATCAGGGCATGTGAAGAACTGCTGGGTAAACCCAGAAGCCAGGTCAGGATATTCCAGGCGATGGCACTGGACAGGGCAGCAATGATCACCAGCATATTGATGGCATCTGAGTTGGCGATGTCGTTGCCTATGGTGTTGGCAACTGCCACACCAAAGATAAACGGACCGGCGAGGGTGGCAATGGTGGTCATTGCAAGTGCGGCACGTGGGCCCATGGCGCGCGATGAGATCATGGTGGCAACAATGTTGGAAGAATCGTGCACGCCGTTTAGAAAGTCAAATGCCAGGGCAAGGATGACCAGGATGATCAGTGTAGCAGACATAAATCGACCTTAAGTAGATTTCACTACAATATCAGCAATAATGTTGGCTGCTTCATCGCCCCGATCGGCAGCGTTGCTCAGGTGGCGGTACACTTCACGCAATTTCAGGACCTTGACCACCTTCTTGACATCACTGACATCCTTGAACATGTCTGCCAATGCCTCGCGGTAGATCTTTTCCACCTTATTTTCCATCGATTTGGCCCTCTGAGCATGTTCAGAGGCAACCTGGGGGTGCTCCTGAAGGCATTTTATCGCTGCACGCAGTTCAGAAGCGCCATCCCGCAGCAGGGAGGCAATGTTGACCATGTACTCGGTCGGGTTGACCTTCAATACCACGATCTCGCTCATGGTGCTGTAGGCATAATCAATCACATCATCCACAGCACGGGACAGGGCAAAGATGTCCTCACGGTCAAAGGGGGTGATAAAGGTGCGGTTCAGCTGGTCGATCAGGATGCGGCGGGCTTCATCAGCCTCTTTCTCCTTCATCCTTAATTTATCCGCCAGTTCCTGCTCAGGTTTGGTTAAATAGGCTACCAGCACATCCATGCCCTCGAGGGTAAGCGAGGCCTGGTCGTGCAACAACTGGATGAAAACGTTACGTCTTTTCTTGAATATCTTTAACATGTGTATCTCCCTTGATAATTAATCGAGCCTGGCAATACAACCCTGCTCAACCAGGAATTGCAGTCCGATTTTGATCTGTTCTGATGTTACCTGTGGTTTAACTTCCAGTGTGACCTGGGTTTGGGGACGAATCTTTGCCGCAATGGCAGCAAAATTCACACTGCCGCATCCCGGATGCAGGTGGTCGTCGATCCCAATGACATCATGGTGGTGAATGCCCACCAGTCGCTCACCAAACTGATCCAGCCAACGCTGCATCGACTCCAATCCAAGGTTCTGGTGGATCTGCAGGTGACCAACATCCAGCTGCCAGCCAATGTTCGGCTGGGTGAAGGTCTGTAACAGAACCTGCATTTCATCAAAACCAGGCAGTTCATAATAATGCATCAGGTTTTCGATACCCAGCAGAAGGTCGGTTTGAGCGGCAAATGCAAAGATCTCGTCCAGGCTTTTTATGAGGCGCTCAAGATGCGGTTTGCCGCGCTCACAGCGGTCACTGACCAACCGGCGCTTGAGGTCTTCATATTCGGACGTGAACATCTGACCAGCCTTAAAAAGTTCACGCAGCTGGCGGTCCAGGCTGTCATCACCCTTGACCCAACCGGAGTGGATCACGATGGAGCGGGCACCGAGACGGTATCCAGTCTCAATGGTATTTTTAAGCACATCAATGGCGGAGTGTCGCAGGTTTTCATCCAAAGAGGTCAGCAGGCGGTCCTCGCTTTCCAGGACCTTCATGGGTGGGGCTGCCGGGCAGGGGTTATGCAGGCTGCCGAAATGAAACCGGTTGAGATCAATCTGCTCAAAGACCTCTGGCGGGATCTGATGGTTCAATTCAAATCGGGCAAAGCCCATTTTGCGACCTGCCTCAAGGAAGGCATTCAGACTGGACCTGTTGGGATCCCAGTTGAGGGTCGATAGGGCTCCATCATAAAGGGCTGGCGGGGATTCGGTCGCTATTGATTGGCTCGGACCTTGGAGCACAGTCTTGAAATGATCCAGCAGGAAGGCGATATCAGGGATGACCAGGTCTGCCTGCATAGGGCAGGGTTCAAACTCGCGGGTCGAAAACTCATTCTGCACGAGGATCACCGCACCCAGCCCTGCCTCACGAGATCCGATGACATCGCGCGACAGGCGATCACCGACAAAAGCACACTCAGCGGGTTTCACGCCGCATTCCCGGGCAGCTGCCAGGAAAATGGCGGGATGGGGCTTGCGTTTGCCAAAGCGGGCAGCGTGCAGGCGAGCCTGGAAAAGATCGGCGGCTCCAAGCTCATTCAAGAATTGGGGCGTGGTGTGACTGACAGTTGCCAGGATGTAACCGCGGTTTCTCAGTTCTTCGAGGGTCTGGCGGGCATGGGGTGCCAGCCAGCGTTTGCCGCGTGATTGACGCCATAGATCCTGCAGTTGGGGGGCAAGTGTACGTACGATCTCGGTGGGGTAATCAGCCAGCAAAAAACGCGTCCATTTTTCTTCGGCTGCCAACTCAATAAATGAATGCCTCTGCCAGGTGCGATATGCAGTCTGTCCTGCCTGGATTGTATCGACCAGTTCTTCGGGTGTACAGTTGGCGTCCAACAATGTGACCATCTGCTGGATCACAGCCAGATCGCGATAGCCGTGATCCTGCTTTTGCACCAGCGTACCGCCGATGTCAAACAAGATGGCTTTAATATGCTTCTCTACGGATAATGTCATGAGTAATTAAATACCTCTTCGGTTAAATTCTTTCAATGCACCCACTGGCAGTCAACACTTCCAAACCCCGGGCAACTTCAGCTAAAGTGGCATGGGGCCCAATCTCCAGGGTGCGTTGTGCCTGGATAGGGATATAGGGTGCAATACGGGCAAAATCCACTGCGCCTTTTCCAGGTACCTGGTGATCGGTCAGGCCGCGTACATCGTGCAGGTGCACACCGATCATGCGTTTACCAAAACGTTCCAGCCATTCAAAATGATCAACAAAACCCAGCAGGCTGAGTGCCTGCGCGTGCCCGACATCATATTGGAAACCGAACCACTCTTCATGGCACAAGTTAAGCAAAAGCGCCATCTCATCCGGCAGGGGAATGTCATAATAGCGATAACGATTTTCAATGCCCAGGCTGACGCCGCTGCCGCGGGTAAAGCTTATCAATTCCTGCAGGCTCTGAATGACCATTTCCAGGTGGGGCTGGATATGTTTCTGGCGGTCGGTAATGGTCTCCTCTAACAGGTCCTGGTAAGCCGGCGAAAAACGTTGCCCTGCCTGGTACAGATCACGCAGTTGGTAGTCGCGCGTCTTATCGCAGACGATCGCCCCGGGGTGGATCACCACCGAGCGGGAGCCCAGGCTGGCGGCCAGTTCGATAGAGCGTTTGACCATGTCCAGTGCCTGTATGCGCCGCCCGTCATCCAGGCTTGAGATGGCAATGTCGGTTGATTTCAGTTCATCATAGCCGGCTTCTGCCGGGCAGGGTTCGTGGACGGTCGCAATGTAGAAATGGTCATGATCATAGGCATTGAGCAGGCTGGGAGACACCTTGTGATTGAGTTCAAAGCGGCTGAAGCCGATCTTTTGTCCTGCGGTGAAGGTGTCAGCGAAGGGCATGGCCTGATCTACGCCCCACATGGTCGAAAAAGCCAGGTCGTAGAGCGGTTTATCGGCCACAAAGCCGGGATTGGGGGGGCAGGACGGGAAGATATCCAGCAGTTCTTCAAGTGATTCGATCCATCCGTCCGGCTGCATGCCTGGAATGGCGCGTTGCGGGTTGTCTTCAAGGTCAATGTCTTCCTGGCGGTTGCTGAAAGAACGCCGCAGGTAGACCGGTCCAAAACCTGCCTGGCGGGCACCAACCAGGTCACGGGTCGGGTCATTGCCGATATAGGCACAGTTTTGCGGGTTCAGGCCAAGCGACCGGGCCGCCTTCACAAAGAGGGAGGGGTGCGGTTTGCGCCTGCCAAAGGAAGTGGAGAGGATCACCTCATGTATGCTGGCAGAAAGGGCATTTTCTTCCAAAAGGGCTGGCACTTCGACTGAGGAGGTGGTGTTGCTGATGATCCCCAGGGTGTACCCGTTTTTAGATAAGCGGTTCATGACGGCAACGACCTCGGGAAAAAGGCAGCGCCGGCGGCGGTTTCGCCACAGTTGATTGAGTTCGATCGCATGCTCCACACACCAGTCTTGGAGATGACCGGGCAGCATGTATTGGCTCCACAAATCTGCTTCACTGGCTTCGATCAGCGTGCGACGGCAATCCCGGCGATAATTTTCTTCGCCTGAGGCAAGGAATGCTTCAAGTTCATCCAGGGATCCTTCCCAGCTGATCAGGTCCTTTAATTGGGTCAAGGCAGCCAACCTCAGGTCCCGGTCAGGCTTTGAAAAGCGCAGGGTACCTCCCACATCAAATAACAGGGCAACAATTGGTGGTTTCAATGTTATTCAGCCTTTATTGCCTGCGCAACAAGTCTAGATTAAGTAGATCGGGAAATCTTTCAATAAACAGGTCTGCCTGTGCACCAGGCTCGTAGTTGAAGGCAATAGTGTGCATTCCCATAGCCCGGGCGCCATCCAGTTCACTGGGTTTGTGGCCAATGAACACGGACTGGCAGGGGCTGACCCCGGCCTGGGAGAGGGCCAGTTCGTAGAGGGTGGCAGCCGGCTTGCGTTGTCCCAGTTCCCGTGAACTTATCACCGTGTCCCATACATCTCCAAACCCGTTTGCATCAAACCAATTGAGCTTTTTAGAGTAGGGCATGGCAGTATCGGTGATAATGCCCAGCAGAAAGCCGCGGGATTTTAATTCACGGATGGTTTGCGGCACACCTTCGATAATCTCGACGCTGTCATCATCCACGGCTATTGCCTGAATGCCTTCTTCGATCTCAGAGGGGTCTGTGATGCCATAAAGGCGGATAAGCGCCTCGTAATAGGCATGCCGCCTGATCTGCCCGGTGTAAGCAAGTTCTTTGAGGCGCCTTTTTTCGGCATCCATGTCGGGCTGGGGGCAGGTCTTTTTGTTTTCCAGAAACTGTTTGAGGTGAGAACCCCGGTTGGGACGGTGGTAGAGGATATCACCGGCGTCAAAGAAGACCGCCTGAATATCCAATGATGGGACCTTGCAGGGTTCAACGACTTTTTCAGCCAGATATTCCTTAAGCAGGGGAAGAAGTTCCTCGAGCGAGGTGATCACCGCATCGGGTGTGGCGCCTTCATCGACCTCGCCATTGTCGTAGGGGTGCTTGATCTGCACTGCTAGGCGATACCCAGCACGCCTGGCACCGAGGATGTCGCGGTTGATCTTATCACCCACATACGCACAGTGGCTGCTGGGCAGGTTGGCCAGGCGAGCGGCGTAGTAAAAAATGGACGGATCCGGTTTGCGGCGGCCATACTCGGATGAAAGGACAATTGGATCAAAGAACTCTTTAATGCCATATTGCTCGAGGTTGAGCGGCACCTGGCTGGTGCTCTGGGTGTTGCTGATACAGCCGATCTTCAGGCCGAGACTTCGTATCTGGGAAAGGACAAGGGGGACTTCCTTGCGCATTTCACGGATATAGAGGCGCGTTTCATAGATCAAGGCCAGTTCCTCACCAATCGGCTGCAGGGTCTCTTCTAAAATGGAAAGGTCCTTCAGAAAGTAGCGGGACCATATTTCGGGGGCGCTCAACTCGGTGTTGCTCACCATGTTCCACCTGGTGTAGGCGGCGGCGCCTTGCGTGATCATATCAGCAAGCTGTTCATCAGATACATTGGGGGTTGTTATGCCTGCCTTTTGCAGGCAATCCCGGACCAATGGAACCTGTTCGACCCGGTACTGCCGGGTGAATCGAAAGGTGTCGATCGTTCCCCCCATGTCAAAGAAGATCGCTTTTAATCCCACTGGTTGTCTCCTGGACAGGTTGCTGTCATGATCATCTTCTCTGGTAAATTCAGGCACGAACCAGAAGGTCCGTGCCTGAATTGTCTGGATCGATATGGATCCTGTGGCTATTTACCCAGGTTTACCAGGTAAAAGTCGCGGGCGGTTACGATATTGTCATACACGAACTGGTCTATGACACTCCAGGTGATGGCTTTGATCTCGCTGAAGGGCATTGCACCTTCAGGAGCGGGCATTTCCGGGTTGGGGAGGTAGGTGCCGAGCTTATACCAGGGGTCAATACCGTCCAGGGTGGTGATGAACTTGATCCACAGTTTGGCAGCATTGGGGTGGGGAGCCTGGTTGAGGATGCCAATATAGGATTGGGTTCCAACACCAGCCACTGGTTCAAGGTCCCAGCATAGTTCAAAGGCCAGGTTACCTTCGAGTACATCAGGGTAGTTACCGTAAGAACCGAATGCCAGGAAGCTTTCGGTCATACCGGGGGTCGCAAATGCAGAGTCAACCTCGTCACCACCGGGTTGGGGGATGGGGTTGTTCTGGGCAAAGCGTTTCAGCCATAACCAGCCAGCATCCTTGGTATCAGCATCCAGGACGGGATCAGTGCCGTAAAAAGCTTTATAAGCAGCGGCCATCTCATCCGGATGAGCGACAAAGGTCATCAATTTGCCCAGGGTGGAGGCATCATTCAGGGGATCTTCGATAAAGATCTTGCTATTCCACTCCGGTTCGGTCAGTTCCCAGATATTGGTGATCGGGCAGGTATCGTTCAGTTCACTGTTGTACGCCCAAAGCTGGAAACCGAGCCTGGAGACCAGCAGGGGGTCCTGGAATTCGGGGGGGATAACTTTTGCGACATTGTCGGGAACGAACTTCCAGACATAACCCTTGGGGACCAACTCGCCTTTGATAGTCGGGCCACCGCTGCTGAACCAGACATCGCCTACAAAAGCTTCAGCTTTCTGCTCTTCCTGGGTCTTCAACAGAACATCATCGCCACCCAGGTCAAATGCCTGAACGTCGATCTCGGGGTACATTTCCTCGAAGGTCTCAGCGGCTTTCTCAGTCTTGGACGAGTTGGCGTAAACCAAAAGAACGCCTTCCGCCTTGGCTGCTGCTTCGATGGCTGCCCAGTCCTGGACGCCAGTGTCATATACACCCAGCTGATTGGTTTTTAACCACTCATCTTTTGCACCGGTAAAACCGGACTGGGTTCCTGTCGGCTCTTCAGCTGCAGGCGCTTTTGTACAGGCACCCAGCAGACTGACGGCAATCAAGATTGCCAAAATCATATAAATTTTCTTCATTGGACCTTCCTCCTTAAAAAGTTTGAATAAAACGGTGAGATACGAGCTACATTAAGTATTCGTCCCAGGTTACCTCCGATCACTAGATTCGACATAAGCAATAGAACCACCAAATAATAGATTATCCACTTATGAGGTTACCGGATAGTTTGTCATACAAGTTGACCGTATCCTTATTGAAAGTCAGCCAGATCTTTTGATCCATGGCGACCTTGCTGACGCCAATTTCCTTGACCGAGATTTCCAGCTTGCCGCGGCGGGCAATAATGGTCGTGTCTGCCCCCGAGGGAAGGACGGAATAGGCTTGAAATTCGCTGCCTTCATTCACCACTTCAGTGTGAATACTGATGTCTTCCGGGCGAACCCCCACCACCACCTCACCGCTCTGCTGATAGGTATGAACAGGGATGTTGAAGTGCCCGACATCCACCACATCCTGGGCTGTGACATAACCCTCCAGCAGGTTGATCTTGGGGTTGCCAATAAAATCCGCTACGAAAAGATTGGCGGGATAGTGGTAGACTGCATCCGGGGTATCCAGCTGCTGGATGACACCCAGTTTCATCACAGCGATCTTGCTTGACATGGTCATGGCTTCGATCTGGTCGTGGGTGACATAGACGGTAGTTGCGCCAGAGTCGTGATGGAGGCGTTTAAGTTCCGTGCGCATGTCCATGCGCAGGCGGGCATCCAGGTTGGATAAGGGCTCGTCCATTAAAAAGACATTCGGGCGATAGGCTAACATGCGGGCCAGGGCAATACGCTGCTGCTGACCGCCGCTCATCTCGCGCGGGTAACGATCCTCATAGCCTTCCATCTGAACCTCTGCCAGGGATTCCTTGACCCGCGCATCCATCTCGCTTTTAGGGTATTTCTTGATCTCCAGGGCAAAGGTGATGTTCTTGTAAACGGTCATATGCGGCCAGAGGGCATAGTTCTGAAAGACCAAGCCCAGGTCACGCTGTCCAGGGAGAAGGGAGATGCCCTTTGAGCGTGAATAAATCAGCTTGTCGCCAATCATGATTTCGCCATCATCCGGGTCTTCCAACCCTGAGATACAGCGCAGCAGAGTGGTTTTGCCGCACCCTGAAGGGCCCAGCAGAGTCAGAAAGGATCCCGGCTCAATGGAAAGGCTGACATCGTTGACAGCAACCACGCTGCCAAATTTCTTGGTGAGATTGCTAATAATAATTGGTGTTTCCATGCTTGGTTGTCCTCTTTACTTGGTAGATTCAAGACCTTTTTTCAGGCTGCCACCGCGGAAGCGGCTGATAATAGCGTTACCGATCAGCACCAGAATAATCAGGATGATGATCACGGCATTTGCCTGCTGTTCATTGCCGTTTTCAATATAGCGCATGGTCATGCTTGCCAGTACCGCCGTAGATGGGGTGACCAGCAGGATGATCAACGATAATTCGCGCATTGTTGTGATGAAATTGAGCAGGAATGATGAAACAAATCCCGGGCTGGTGAGGGGGAAGATGATGCGCTTGAAGCGCTGCCAGGGGGTGGCACCCGCGATTGCAGCTGCCTCTTCCAGTTCCTTGCCGACCTGCATCATGGCTGAGACGCCGGTGCGCGAGGAATGTGGGATGTGCTTGGCGACCGAAACCACCACCAACAGCGCAAATGTGCCATAGAGCGGTGGTAATCCCCACACACTTTTGGTGAACATCGAAATGTAGACTGCACCAAATGCAATGCCCGGGATGACATAGGGAATGAAGGCAAGCTGTTCGACAATTTTTGAGAGCCGGGTGCCGCGTCCCTTGACGATGGCATAGCCCAGGATCACCCCGATCACCCCGCCCAGGAATGAGGTCCACATGGAAAGGCGGATCGAGTTCCATGCACCGCGGTAAATGCGTGGGTTGAGCAGGACACCTGGTTCGCCGTTGTTGATCTTGAGGTCGCTTTCACCGATCCAGTGCGCCAGGCTGAAGTTGCTCAGGCTGTAGTCACCTGTTTTGAGCATGAAGGTGCTGTAGGTCAGGACGACCAGCGGCACGATGGCGATGATGAACTGAACCACGACCACCAGGACGATGAAGAAAGGTCTCCAGTTGCGCAATTTCATCTTCTGAGACATGAATCCGCGGCCGCCGATGGTTTCGTAGCTTTTTCGGGTGCCGATCAGTTTCTGATTGATCATGATGGTGGTCATTGAGAAAAGGATCAGCACAATGGCGGTCACAAAAGCATCGCCATAGTTGCCGATCCCGGTGTTGGAGCGCAGCATGGTGGAGAGAGTGTAATACCCGACTGGCACACCCAGCACATTTGGACCACCGTAAGTGCCCATGGTCTTGGAAAAAGTCATAATGAAGCCGGAGGCCAGGGCAGGCAGGACCAGGGGAAAGGTGATCTTACGCAGGATGCGCCAGCGGCTTGCACCGGCCAGTTCTCCTGACTCCTCCAGTGAAGAGTCGATGGACATCAGCGCTGCTGAGACGAAGAGAAAGAAAAATGTGTAGTAATGCAAACCGCTGCTGACGATGATCGGTATGGGGCCATTTGCCAGCCAGACTGGTGGCGGGGTTCCGAGCACGTATTCGAAAAGCCCGGGTGTACCTCCTGATACGGCTGTTGTCTTAAATAAAACTTTCCAGGCCAGGGCGATCGTCCAGGAAGGCATGATATAGGGAACCGTTGCCAGCATATGGATGGTATTTTTGCCCGGGATGTCCGTGCGCACCACCAGCCAGGCCATTCCCCCGCCGATCAACAAAGCCAGGGCAGTGGCGCCGAGTGAGATGGTCAACGAATGAACCAGGGGTTCATAGGTCATGATCTGGGCTATCTTTCCGAAGAGCATACGCAACCAGTGGTATGCTGTCAACTGGCCAATTGTGGCTCCCTGGATAGCACGCAGGTCAGTTTCCTGGACGGTGATGGTGGTGACCAGCATGCGGTAGAGGGGGATGATCACCATGTAGATCATCACCAGCAACATGATCAACGAGAGGACCACATAAGGTGTTGTCAGCCAGCGGAAGAACCGCCTGAACCTGGCTGTCCAAGGGCTGTCTTTTAATGATGGGTCAGCGTAGGTGGCCGCCATCAGCAGGGTACCCCGGGATATTGAAGCATGAGAGACGGATTTTGCATCTTAGTTTCCTTTTCTTTCATTTTTTGTTTGAATCCACATCTACTGGTCTGTGGGCTTCTTGTGCATTGAAACAATTCAACTGGTCACGCAGTGTATCCAGTTTGTCCAGCATGGGCATGATCTGCCCGCCATCCTGGCTGGCCAGGGAGAGTAAAAGGGTGTTGATCACGGTCATGGGTACTACCAGAGAGTGAAATTCACCGATCGGGCCGCGTTGAGCGGCAAGCACCACATCGACCTTGTCACCCAATACCACATCCAGAGTGTCAGTGAGCATGATGATCTTGCTGCCGGTCTGCCTGGAATAATCGAGCAGCAGCATCAAGCTGGGATTCTGGTCAAAAAAGCAGATGACAAAGACCAGGTCAGTCGGTTCCAGGCTAACCAGTGGTTCCAACATCTCACGACCGGAGTTTTTCAGAGGGATGACATGTTTACCAAAACGCCTCAGGCGCAATTCCAGCAAGTCGACCAGTGAAATGGAGGGGCCCAGGCCGAAAACGAAGATTCGTTGATGGCTGCGCAACAGCTGGACCGCATCATGCATGGCCTGGCGGTCGATCGAACCCAGCGATTGGGTCAGGTAGTCGATCTCGGTGGCGGTCAGGCGGTCAAACAGATCATTACCGGCCTTCAGGTCATTCAAACGGCCGCGCAGACGGGCAGAATGCGTGACCCGGCGGCGGAAGTTTTCCTGCATCAGGGAGCGCATCTGGGGATAGCTATCAAAGCCCAGCGATTTGGCAAAGCGCACCAGGGTGGCTTCGCTCAAGCCCAACTGGCTGGCGATGCTGCCCGCCGGCAGGAAAGCCGCCTCTTCCTGGTTCTTACGCAGGTAATTGGCGATCTGTTTTTCACTTTTGGTCAATGCAGCGAATCGATCACTGATCAACTGGTTGAGATCAATAGTATTTGGTGAGTTTTTACTGATCATCTGCTTCACTTTTGGCGTGCCGGTCAGGCTTGCGGTGATCCTGAAAGCCCGTATTTGCAATAGTATACAACAATTTTAGACTTGTTGCAAGATTTATTGCAAAAATCTGCGTTTATCATGAAAACTTTGCTGCCAGCTGCCTGAATTCAGGCGTCAACCAGACGGCTGCAGCGCTGGTGTCAACCATTACATCACACATGGTCATCTGGGGACGGTAGACGCTTTCTGCCATCAGGAATTGCTCGCGGAAATAGCGGTTGAGAAAGTACATCAGGTCGTATTTCTTGCGGTAATCCATATCACGCTTCCATTTGCGCTGCAAGCGCATGGCATCATCGGTCAGGTAGACTATCTTGATGCCGATCAGGCGGGCGACTTCAGGGTAAAGGAAGGGGGCATTGCCTTCCATAAAAATGATGTCAGCCGGAGGTACGATCAGCCCCTGCTGGCCGGGTTTTAAGCGGCCTTCAAGGTCATGGCTGGAGGTGGCCTGGATAAAATCGTAGCGGGGAGTGGTGATCTGCTTGCCGTCAAGGATCTGTTGCAGGGCTTCGAGGAACATCTCAAAATGCAAGGCCTGCCTGCCAAGCGAATCGATCCCCCGGGCTTCACGCTGGTCACGGTCAGTCAGGAAATTATCCATTTCGATGGTGGTAACCAGATGCCCACCAGCTTCCAGGTTGTTCCTCAGGCGATCCACGATCTCGGTTTTACCAGCCGCCGTCTGGCCGGCGACTGCGATCAGCAGGGGCGTTCCCTTGACCTGCACGAGGTGGTGCACCAGGTTGAGCAGGCAGTCGTCCACTTCTGCGTTAGCCGCCATAAAATCCTTATAACCAACACTTTGCCTGCCCCTCAGGTCTTCCTGCAGGGGTGCAAATTGCTTATAAGGTGCACCTCCCAGGTGGTCTGTTATCTGTGGGGAGAGGTATTGCGTGCGGTGCAGGAAGTAGAAGCCGCGCAGGTCGAAGTAGAAATGCTGATTCAGCCAGGCAGGAGTATATGCCTTGCTGACCAACCCGACCAAAAGGGCCTGGGTCAGGCTCAACACTGCCTGGTCCATCACGATGTGCCCGCCCTGTTTTGGCCGCAACTGCACAGCTTCGTAGAAAGAGCGCTGTGAGATCATCTGCTCGATTTGTTTATGGGGAGGGATGATAACTGACTGCCAGCCGTCACGGGGGGTGATCGGTTCCAGGCAGTAACTAAACTCCAGGGGTTCCAACTCTTTGACCCCGGGGTGGACCTGCTGCATCAGTTGATACAGGCTGTCCGTAAAGTCTTCGGTTGAAAAATCACTGCCAGGTATCATTGCATACACCTCAAGCACGGTATTTCTGAAGCCGCCCGGCGTGTGCCAGAGCCAGCGGCATAACATGGGTTGCCGGGATGATCCCCAGGTGGCCATGGGCGCAGGCGGTTTCGCCGAATTGGCATGACCGTTCAGCCCTGGCAAACTGTGAATGGATTAGCAGCGGAACGGGGTGCCAGCTATGCGAGCGCATGGCGGCTGGTGAACTGTGGTCACCTCCGACCACGATCACATCCGGTTTTAAAGCCAGGGCACGCGGCAGCAGGGCATCAAACTCCTCGATCACCCCTACTTTGGCGTTGAAATCACCCATTTCACCGTAAGTATCGGTCTTTTTGACGTGAAGGTAGAAGAAATCAAAATCCTGCCAGGCCTGTTCAAGGGTGTCAAACTCATCTGCGATCGAAGTGCCGTGAACGTCGAGCACCTGCATGCCTACCAGGCGTGATACCCCGCGGTACATGCCATTGACCGCCACCGCAGCAGCATTAAGTTGATAACGCTCGGCGAATGATGGCAGGATGGGCAGCTTTTCAAAACCGCGCAGCAAGATCATATTAGCGGGCGAAAGGTCTTTCAGCACCTGGCGAGCCTGGAAGAGGAACTGGTTGATCAAATCGGCAGATACGTGCGAGGCACTGTCCAGGCCGGTCACTGGATTGAAAGGCATTCCGTTGTGTAAGGGATCTGTATCTGTCAGCTGAACCCCGGCACCTGTTTTGCGCATCACAAAGGCAAAACGATGCTCCTTTATCGGTTCAAGGAAAAACTCAGCCCCGGGAACCCGGATGGTGCGTAGAATTTTGATGAGTTCAGTAGCTTCTTCGGTTGGAAGACGACCAGCCCGTCTATCTGAGATAAGCCCTTGGTCACCCAGGGTGCAGAAATTACCCCGGGCGGCGATGTCATCCGGTCCCAACTCAAAATCCACCCCCAACACTTCCAGAGCGCCACGTCCGATCTCGTATTGTAGTGGATCATAACCAAAAAGGGCCAGATGGCCGGGGCCGCTGCCAACCGCCACCCCGGGGATCAATGGTTGGGTCATGCCCAGTGAAGAGCGTGAGGCAAGGGCATCCAGGTTGGGTGTATGGGCGCTTTCCAGTTCGCTGAGCCCATCCGGTTGTAAAGCCAGCCCGCCCAGGCCGTCCATGACCAGCATAAGGATCTTAGTGGTGTTGGGTTGGACCAGTTCGGCCAGTAGTTTCTCGATCATCACATACTCTCCTTGGGGGGTGTTCTGGATTCCAGCAGTTTTTGCCAGCCGGGTGTCAGCCAGATTTTGCCGCTGGTTGTGTCCGCTGCCAGGTCGCACACTTTCAACAAGGGGTGGTAAACCTCCTCAGTGCGCAGGAACTGAGTGCGGAAATAACGATTGACGAAATAGACAGGATCGTATTTCTTGCGGTAGTCAATATCCCGGCGCCATTTGCGTTTCAAGCGAACCGGGTCATCGGTCAGGTAGACTATCTTGATATCGATCAGAGGGGAAACATCCATGTCATGGAAGGGATAGTTGCCTTCGAGGAAGATCACATCAGCGGGTTCCACCTGCAGGGGAATGCCACCCGGTCGTAAACGGCTTTGCAGGTCATGGGACGAGGTGGTGCTGAGGAAGTTGTAGCGAGGGATGAGTGCTGAGCGGCGTTGAGACAGGGTGTCAATGCACTGCCTGAAGATGTCATAATGGATCACCTGGCGGTCCAGCGCCTTACCCTGGCGGTAGACACCATCTTTGTAAAAATTATCCATCTCGATCGAGGAGCAGCGGATGTCAGCCTTAGTCATCCCTGCCAGGATCTCCTGGGTGATCTCGGTCTTGCCCGCCCCGGTCGGACCGACCAGGGTAATGACAAGGGGTACACCATGGGAGCGGACCATGCCCAGGATCAGTTCAACCAGCGACTGGTCCAGCTGCTGGTTGGCTGCACGGAATTCGCGCAGCCCGATATCCTGCCGTCTTGATAATTGCACCTGGAATGCCGGGAATGTCCTGTGCGGCTGACCACCGAAATGGTCGATGATCGCCGGGTCAAAATAGCGGGTGCGCACAAAGAATACGAAGGCGCGGATGTCGAAGTAGAAAAGGCTGTCTACCCACGCCAAGCTGTATGTTCCACTGACCAGACCGCAGCACAGCACCTGAGCCAGGTGCAGGATCTGTTCATCGAGCACAATGTGGTTGTTTTGAAGTGGTTTGAATTCGACTTGTGCAAAGAATTCACGGTTGGAGACCATGCGGGTAATGTCACCAGTCGGCGGGATCTCGACTGCTGTCCAACCTCCTGACGGGGTGATGTTTTCCAGGGCATAACGGAACTCGTATAGTTCAAGGTCCTGGATGCCGGGATTGAGTTGATCCAGCAGTTCATAGAGACGGGAGGAAAAGCGTTTCGAGTCAGCCAGTTCAGGGTGCAAAGTCATGCATTCCCTTTTATTTGCCAATTTGGTCCAAGCCATATACCATGGCGTTGTAAGCCTTTTGAACCTTGGCGTAGTTGCCATCGCGATCCAGGGCGATGCCCCGCCCAACGATGCTGGCCACCTGGCCAACACCGATCGTGCTCAGTTGATCTTCCAGTTTTTCCAATAATAATGGGGCACTGCCCGGTTCGGTACTGCGCCCATCGAGGATGAGGTGCAGGAATACCTGGTCGAGAGACTTTTCCCGGGCGATCCGGCAAATGGCCAATGGGTAATCGATGGAGCCGTGTGAACTCTTTTCAGTCAACAGGCCGATCAGGTGCAGACGCGAACCCTGTTTTTTCACCTTATCAATCGTTTCCAGGAACACCGGGTTGGCGGCAAAGGAACCGTCCTTGATGGCCAGGTCCAGGCGCACATCATCCTGTAACACGATGCGCCCTGCGCCGATGTTCATGTGCCCTGCTTCGGAATTGCCGGGTTTACCAGCCTGAAGACCGACAGCATCCCCGGATGCTCCAAGGCTGGCTGTATGGCTGCTGGTGTTGAGCTGATCCCAGAAAGGAGTGCGGGCGGTATGGATCGGGTTGCTGTCATCGGCTGTACCGATGCCCCAACCATCCAGGATGACCAGCAGGACCTTGCGTCCGGGTTCCCGGGGGTGACCGGGGAGCAAGTTGCGGCCGGTCATGGCGGGTGAGGGCTGTAAGCCAAGCATGGAAAGAATTGTTGGTGCAAGGTCTGAGAGGATGCCATCTTCGGGCTTGAGGGGTTGATCTTGACGGGGGTCGATCAGGATCAGCGGCACGGGGTTGGTGGTATGGGCAACATGCGGTTTGCCCTCGGGTGTCCAAAGCACCTCGAGGTTGCCGTGGTCTGCTGTGATAAGGGTGATGTAATCATTCTCCACTGCACGGCTAACCACCCTGGAAAGGTGATGATCGACCGCTTCGGCACAGGCGATCTTGGCCGATGTGCTGGCAGTATGCCCGATCACATCGCCGTTGGCGAAGTTGGTTATCACCAGGCTGAAATTCTTATCGAGTGCCTGGATGATCTCGTCTGCCACCCGGGGCAGTGATAGTTCCGGTACCTGGTCGAAAGGCAGGCCTTTGGGGGAAGGGATGCGACGATCAACCTCACCCGGGAAGGGTTCATCCACCCCACCGTTGAGAAAAAAGGTGATGTGGGCAAATTTTTCGGATTCTGAGCAGCGAAATTGAGACAAGCCTGCCCGGCTGACCACTTCACCCAGCGTTCCACTGCCCCTGGTGGGGGCAAAAGCCACGCTGAGATCCTTGAATTTTTCATGGTAGAGGGTAAGGATCACAAAATCCAGCAAATCAAGTCTCTGGCGAGAAAAATGGGCAAAATCCGGGTCAGTAAAAGCTTCGGTCAGTTCCACCTCGCGTTCACCACGACGACAGCAGAAGATCACCGCGTCGCCATCCTGTATGGAACCCACTGAGGAGCCGCCTGGGGCTCTGCGCACCAACGGTTCCATCGAGTAATCGGTCTGACCGCGTTCATATGCCTGGCGGACCACATCGGCCATTTCTGCTGCACCATGAGAATTTTTTGAAACAGGCATGATCACCTTTCCGACCCTGGTCGGGTCGTCTCTTCAGAGAGAGAATAGTTTTTCGGCATTGACCCTGGGGCTACCAGGGAACAGGCCGAGCAATTCGTCAAAGCGGATAATAATCGCATCCGGGCGATTGTCTTCATTGATCTCTGCATCTTTCAGTTCGTCCTCTTCCAGCATGATGATCGACATGCCGAACCCCGAGGTGCGCGTGCCGGTGACATCACGTTTGAGATTATCACCCACATAGGCACAGCGATCGGGAGAGACACCCGCCTGGCGGGCAGCAGTGAGGTAGATCTCGGGATCCGGTTTGCGGATGCCCAGTACGGAGGAGAGAACCACCGATTTAAAGTAATGCCCCAGGCCATCGTTGTTCAGCCATTCGGGGATCTCACGGGTGCTGATCAGGTTGCTGATAATGCCCAGTGTGTAACCGCGGCGGTACAATGTATCCACCACCTCAACGCCGTTTTCGACCAGCACGCGGATGCCATTTGCCCGGCGGTACTGGTAGGTCAGTTCCTCACCCAGGGGGGCAATCTTCTCAACCGGGAACTCCGGAGCCAGCCAGCGCGTCCAGAGTTCTGCCTCGGGTGCCTCGCGCATGTGTTCAAACGCCCACTTCCGGTATTCCTTGTAGCGTTCATCCACCTTGGCACAGAAGACCCCTGGGTCTTCATTGCTACCCACCAGTTCGGTAATTTTTTGCCTGGCATCTGCCTGGTACTGCGCATCTTTTTTGACAAAGCGCAAGGTATTGCCCAGGTCAAGGAAGATAGCTTCGATCTCCATATTTATGCTCCCCCGGCAGAGGTTGGGCGGGCGGGGAAAATATCCAGCAATTCGCGTGTTTCACGAATGGTAAAGTCGGGCTTAATCCACTTGTCAGGTGGTTCTTTGGCTAATGTAGCTGGTTCCTCAAAGAGGATCATCATGCCATAACCTGCCGCGTAGGTGCCTTCCACATCCCGCACCGGGTTGTCACCCACATAAGCGCATTTCCCGGGTTCCACACCGATCTCGCGGGCTGCCAGCCAGTAAATCTCGGGATCCGGTTTGCGCAAGGCAACTTTTGATGAAAGGATCACGGATTTGAAATACTGCCTGACGCCATCGGATTCCATCCAGTCAGGGATCTCGGTCTCAGTGATGGTGTTGGCGATGATGCCCAGTTTGTATCCCCGGTGGTCCAGTTCAATGATTGTTTCTTTGGCGTCCGCGCGGGGAACCCGCCGACCATCGTGATCACGCCACAGGCGGGTTAACTTGCCCGCCAGGGGGGCAATGATGCCCTCGGGGTAACCCGGCAGGAGCCATTTTGACCACAGCTCACGTTCAGAGGCTTCTTTCAGGCTGGCTTTGGACTGTTTGCGGTATGCTTTCCAGTTGACCTCGATCTTATCAAAGAATTCATCAAAGGGCTCCCGGGCACCAACCAGTTCATAAAGCTGCTGTTTGGCCTGGGCCTGGAATGGCGGGTCTTCGATGACGATGCGCATGGTATTGCCGATGTCGAGAAAAATGGCCTCGATTTCAATGGGTGGGATCATGGTACCTCCAGGGTTTTGTATTTGCCAGCACCATACTGACAATGACTAATCATACGACATTTTTAACATTTTTGCAAGATTACTTGCAAAAAGACTTGTGAGTAGGTCAGCACATGGTATACACTTTTTAGATAAGTCATACGAGTTGTACCGTGATCGATGTTTGGAGTTATGGGGGATAAGATATCAAGACATCGAGGTGTATATTGATCAAAGCTATAAC
>Ga0209723_1001208_pt1 | contig 41984 bp, 42 predicted proteins | sample BiotimSIPDNA_2_FD_185750 | JGI IMG/M metagenome (GOLD analysis project Ga0209723, IMG submission 185750) | Anaerobic biogas reactor microbial communites from Washington, USA - Biogas_R2 time_0 SIP DNA (SPAdes) (version 2) | ecosystem: Engineered > Bioreactor > Anaerobic > Unclassified | place... | reverse complement strand
CTTGCTTTTAATTAATTTTACTTCTGTATTCATTTCTGACAGTTTTTGGGGTTAAACATTTATTTGTTTTCTCTAAATTCAAATATAGTTTAATCCCTAACTGTCAGATTAAGTCTTGACTAATTCAAATTATGGCACCACGCCTCCAAACTATACTTCAAATCCTAATTTCGATGAGATTTTCCATGTCATAGAGAAACGTGATATAGTACCTCCTGTGTTGACAGTAACCTCGCCAGTGAATGATGCACTCTATACGGCTGAGAAGCCGACGCTGAGCTACACCATCACCGATGATAATTTCAAGAGTGCCTGGTATTCGATTGATGATGGTAAAACCAAAATCGCCCTTAACAAAGACGGGTCGCTTCCTTTGGATTTGCCGAACGGAGATTATACCATGATGATTCAGACAGAAGACCACTTCAGGCTTACGGATACCAAGTCGATTTCTTTTTCTGTTAATATACTCTACGTTCCAACTGTAACTACCGAAGCTGTCACCGACATTTCAGAAACATCTGCAAGTGCAGGCGGAAATATTACCTCTGACGGAGGCGCGGATATTACTGCAAGAGGATTATGCTGGAGCACGAATGAAACCCCGACAATATCCGATAATTTCACCAATGACGGAACAGGAACCGGCAGTTTCACCACAGTCATGACTTCCCTGGAGCCAAACACAAAATACTATTACCGGGCTTACGCCACCAATTCAGTTGGCACCGGATATGGTCCGATTTTATCATTCACCACCCAAACATCAGATATAAATGATTTAATCGGCAACCATCTTCTAATTTATCCGAATCCGGCCGATGACTGCGTGTCAATAACACTGGATCAGGAATATATAGCAGATTGTATTGTGGAGATTTATGATTCTTCAGGAAGGCTTACCAGGTCAAATCACTTTAGTGAAGGCACAAAACTGGAAATAGATCTTTCAGGCCTACCTGCAGGTACGTATAATATGATAATTTATAAAAATAACAAATTGTTTAGCCGTAAGATTATTGTCTATTAGTCTAATAGAGTTGAGATTTCTAAAACTAAATCATAATGACAACTCTAAAGATAAGAATTAACCTTTTGAAAGACCTTTCTAGCTTAAAGCAAGGGGTCTTATTCAATTCTGGGCCACTAAGAAAAATATAAACAGGCCACCCTGTAATATCGTTCATGACTTCCTGTGAAAGAGAAATACCCACAAAGCAATTTTAACCAGGCTCTTTGGCTATCAATAAGCAGCTTCAGCACATTTGCTGTTACCTTATTAAGTGCAGCCATATTATCTCGTTATTTTAACAAAGCGGAATATGGAACTTACAGGCAAATACTATATGTCTTTACTACATTGCAGGTTGTTTTTACAGCTGGATTACCCGGAGTTTTTGCCTATTTTATTCCTCGTTTGACACATGGACAAGGGAAACATTTGGTTAACAGTATTAACAGAGTCTTTGTCCTTATTGGCCTGGCATTTTCAATATTTCTATATCTCACTTCCGGCCTAATAGCAGACATACTCAAAAACCCGGAACTTTCGATAGGGTTGAAAATATTTTCTCCCTTTCCCTTATTCACAATTCCTGCTTTAGGTGTAGAAGGCATTTATACTGCTCTTAAAAAGACGAAATCGATTTTTTTCTATCATGTTTTTAATAAATCTTTAATGTTTTTATGCATTGTATTGCCGGTAATCCTGTTACATGGAACATATCGCTCGGCAATCATTGGATGGGGAATCGCCTCTTTCATAACTTTCCTGGTTGCAATGTACCTGAAGAACAAGCCTTACACTGAAATTAAGAAGGAATTGATTCCCAATATGTATAAAACTGTTTTCAATTATTCTACGCCTTTGATGGGTGCCAGCCTGGTAGGGATGGCGTTGCATTCAGCCAACACCTTTTTTATCAGCAGATACTATGGGACAGATGTGTTTGCAGAATTTTCAAACGGATATATAACCATACCTTTCATTGGAATGATAGCAGGCTCTGTAAAAAGCGTTTTGCTACCATTATTCTCTAAAGCAGATTCGGAAGGGAATATGAAAGAGGCTCTTGAAACATATAATAAATCAGTTTTTCAGTCAATTAGTTTAATATATCCTCTAATATTCTTTTGTCTGTTCTTTGCAAAGGATATCGTTGTAATACTTTATGGCCCACAATATGAAGCCTCTAAATCCTTTTTACAGGTATCATTATTAAGAGACTTTGCCGAGGTCATTCCATACTTATCCGTGCTATTAGCGATGGGGAAGTCAAATATCTATTTCTATATACATTCTATTGCCGCAATAATTATCTGGGGAGTGGATTTTGTGATTGTATATCAGAAACTTCCCGTCGTCTTAATTGCGCTAACACATGCACTAATTCAGTTGGCAATAGTGCTTAGTAGTCTTGTTTATATTTATATTAATTATAAAATTGCACTACTTAATCGTTCATTAATCAAACACATTTTGATTATTGTCATTCACCTTACGGTAGTATTAGCCCTTATGTTACTTGTGAAACATTGGATCATGCAAACTTGGAATATATTTTTAACATTAATAGTATTGGTGATCTTATACTATGGAATAATAATGGTTAGTGGGAAACTGATTAAGATAGATTACGGAACACAGATCCTTAACAGAATCAGACTCATTTATCAGTAGAGATGGAACATCGGGGAAGAGATACTGTTAAAATATTGTTTTGTGGGGATTTTATTTCGAAGAATCCCGAAAGTATCATCTTGTCAGATGAGTTTAATAATCTCATCCATGAATCTGATCTTATGTTCCTGAATTTTGAAGGTGCAATAGAACCTGGAGATCCGATTACAATAATGGGAACTGCCTATCTGCCTCAATCAATCGACTCTCCGGCATGGTGCGAAAAGAATGGGTTCAATGTCATTTCACTGGCCAATAACCATATGGTTGATTATGGCCAGGAGGCTCTTACTGGTACTATGAATGCATTCAAAACATCCGTAATTACCGGTGCCGGGGATTGAGAAGAAGCTTACCAGGTAAAGAAGGTTGAGCTAAATGGATTGAGAATTGGTTTTATTGCACTGGTGCAGTGTGAGTTTGGTATCCTTAATGATAACTGGTCTGACAAAAGTCTGCGAGGATGTGCCTGGATAAATCATAGTAGTGTAAACTCACTGATCCGGGATGTTAAACCAGGACTTGACTACCTATTTGTAATTGCGCACGCAGGAGTAGAGTATTGTGATATCCCGTTGCCGGAATGGAGAGACAGGTACAAAGAATTGATTGACCTTGGGGCAGATGCCGTTATTGGAGGCCATCCACATGTGCCACAGGGTTGGGAGGTGTACAAAGACAAACCGATATTCTATAGCCTGGGCAACTTCTTCTTTGATGTTAACAGTGAGAAAGAATATTGGAATAATGGACTATCTGTTATGCTCAGAATTGATAAACACGGAAAATTAGCCTATCAGGTAATTAATACGGTCAAAGTCAATGATGAAATAAGAATTGATACTTCTAAGCAGATACAAGATCATAATGAATTAATCTGTCGTAAGCTAGGGGATCATGAAGAATATATGACTGAGGTGAATAAACTCTGCCTGGATCTTTGGCCTTCTTTTGAACATACAATGTTGAGAGCATTAAATAGTGAAAGGTCTACTTTGAATTTTAAGAACCTAATAAAATATATTCTGAACATAGTTAAGGGAAGGAAAGTAGAATACCGCTATATCTTAAACTTCCTTAGATGTGAAAGCGCCAGGTTTGTAATGGTTCGAGCTATAAAAATATTATCCCAGGTGAAAATCTAGCCCCGTTTCAATTAGCACAATCAATAAGTTTCCAGTATTCATGATCAGTAAATTCTTATATAAATCGTACTGGTATTTTCTCAACTCTGGCCAACTGTACATTTCCACATGCGGTTGGGCAGAGTATAAAGGTTCAGTATTTGATAATCAAAGATTGGCAGACATAATCTTCAACGAAATAAACAGTGGGTCGGATAATCTAGATAATCTGGTGAAGGACTTAAATGGCAATTTCACACTAATCCTAACTAATCCCGAGCAGACGTTGATCGCTACGGATAGGATGAGAACCTACCCCGTTGTCTATTTTCTCAATGATGATAAAAATCTGGTTATAACAGATAGTCTCGAGAAATATTGCAAAGAGAATCATGTAAGCTTTGAGTTTGATGAAGATGCTTTGGAACAGTATTTCTGTTCTGATTATGTTGCAGGTCCCTTTACAATTTTTAAAAATGTTTACTCAGTTCAATCAGGAGAAATTATTAAAATCAAGCTTGCAGACAATTCTATATCCAGGATACAGTACTTTAACTGGACCCCAAAAATGACTGATGATGAAAATGAAAGAGATTTGACATATGAGGCCAGAATACAAGATGAAATTTTTTCCAGTGTGTTCGCTAGAATGATTAAAAGTGCCCCAGGTGTAAATAACTGGGTAATTCCTTTAAGTGGAGGATATGATTCCCGTGTAATCGTAAATTATTTGTATAAAAAAGGGATCAAAAATGTGATTTGCTATACTTATGGTATTAAGGATAATATCCAATCACTCATAAGTAAGCGGGTTTCAGAAGCACTTGGCTATAAGTGGTTCTTTATTGATTATCCGGAATGGAAGGATAGATTATATGAGAGCAATTTAATTGAATCATATTTAGAGTATGCTTTTAATGGCACTTCTGTTGCTCACTTACAGGATTTTCCGGCTGTATATGCTTTAAAAGAAATGGGCATACTTCAACCAACTGATGTATTTGTGCCAGGCCATGCACTTGAAGTAATAGCCGGAAACCATTTGGACAGCGATATGCTGAGCTGTCCAACAATTCAATCTGCAATTCCTATATTAAAGAGGCACTTTTCTGGATTTGGATATTATTCTAAAAGTAGGACCAATGTAATTAAACAGATCAAAAAAATCATTACCGAATATAATACTTTACCTGCACAAATCTGTGAATGTTTTGATTGGAAGGAGCGTCAAACAAAGTTCATCGCCAATAGTGTAAGATGTTATGAATTTTTTGGCTTTGGATGGCGCATCCCTGAATGGGATCTGGAATTATTTAATTACTGGGAAGAGATCGGATTTAATTATCGATTCAAAAGAATAATGTTTAAGGAAATATTTAAAAATTACTTATTAGTTGATCAACTTAAACAAATACCATTTGCAAACGATATTCTGGAGAACAATAGAGTGCCTCTTAAAACTAAACTAATAAATCAAATACCTCTTTCCATCAAAAGGATTTTAAAGGGTCTTGGAATGGGACAATCTTCATTTATTCCAGGTGAGGGTTATCACTTAATCTACAATAATCTGGATGAAACATTATCGGAATATGTGGAAAGCCTTTCTCTTCCCCAATCACTAATGAAATATTTAAAACATTACCCAAAGAATCAAAAAATTGCTAATTTACCAATCAATAGTATTACAACTTTAAGTAACATAAGGAGAATTCATACTTACATTGATCAGGTTGGTTAGAATCTTTGTTAGATCAGATAGGCTTATGAGATTTATTAAAAAGATTCCTCATTATTCCCGTAGTCATTGACCACTACCAAAATTATTCTTATTGAAAAGAATTCTTATAGTTTGTAGATCCTTTTTCCCCGAAATTTCTCCCCGCTCGTTTCGCGCAACTGAACTTGCTAAAGAATTTGCACGGCAGGGACATGATGTGACAATATTGTTTCCAACCAACGGCGGAGACTACACTGAATTCGAGAAGATTCATAATGTTAAGATTAAAGATCTCGGGACCTTAAGATTTAAGCCTATACAACTTAATGGCGGCGGCCCAGTTCTTTTGTTAAGGAGAGCTCTGCGAAGGACTTTGCAGGTTCTGTTTGAATATCCTGATATCCAGCTAATGTTTATGGTCGCCAAAGCATTAAAAAACGAAAGAGGTCATGATCTTTTAATTTCAATTGCTGTTCCTCATCCAATTCATTGGGGTGTGGCCAAAGCCTGGAAGAAGGGAAATTCCATTGCAAAAAAATGGATTGCTGATTGTGGCGATCCTTTTATGCTTGCAAGGTTGGACACCTTTCACAAACCATTCTATTTTAAGTACTTTGAAAAAAGCTTTTGTCGTAAGTGTGATTATATTACCATCCCGGTTGAAACTGCTAAAACACCTTATTATCCTGAGTTTCATGACAAAATAAGAGTTATACCCCAGGGCTTCAGATTGGATGAAATCGATGATATGCCAGCTTTCGTTAAGAAGCATGAGTACCCCAGGTTTGCATATGCTGGCAATTTCATCCCGGGAAGAAGGGATCCAAAGGCACTACTGGATCATTTGTCAAAAATGAAAGATTATTTCAAATTCTTTATTTTCAGTTCACACCTGAGTATGATTAATGGTTACAAGACTCAACTAAATGATAAACTTGAACTTCGCGAGCCATTGCCAAGAGTGGAACTCTTGAAAGTGCTAACAACGATGGATTTTCTTGTCAATATTGATAATAACACTAATGAACAGATTCCGAGCAAATTGATAGACTATGCCATTGCAGGAAGGCCTGTTATGAATATTAGAAAAGATACTGACCTTACGGTTGTGGATGAGTTTTTGTCAGGTGATTATGCTAAAAGAATGATGCTGGAAGATCTAAAAAAATATGATATAAGAAACGTTGCTGCTCAGTTTATGGAGCTTTAAAGAATAGATCGTTGGAAAACCAGGTTACACTCAAATCTGAGCATTATTATTCGGGTAGTCGGTTAAAGATCAGGTACTTTTTAGGCTTTTTAGTCTGGCCTTTTGGCGTTATGCTGGCAGCCTTACGGCATCACAACAGGAGGTGGTCAATGAACATCTTCTGGTTGTTTTGTATATTCCTGGGGCTGACCTTTGTAATTGCGAGCGAAGGGCCCGACTCTGCCAGATATGCCAATACTCTGAAGACTTTCCATAGCGAAGGAGTAACATTCTCTGACATAACAAATTCTATTTATACGCCTGGAAGTAATTTTGTAGATGTTGTTCAACCGTTACTGACATGGTTTATTTCGTTATTTACTGATAATCCCTCTATTCTTCTTGCTTGCTTTGCATTGATCTTCGGGTTTTTCTATTCCAGGAATCTCTGGTACCTCCTTGATAAGATTGATGATAAAATTTCACCAGTCACTTTTGTCTTAATTCTGACCTTCGCCCTTATAAATCCTATCTGGAATATAAATGGATTCAGGATGTGGACAGCATCACAAGTTTTTATTTATGGTCTTTTGCCTTACCTGTTCGAGGGTAACAAGAGAAGGTTGTGGTGGTCGGTCGGGTCCATATTGTTTCACTTTTCATTCATCTTCCCTGTTGCGATCCTGGCAACTTATGCCTTATTTAGAAACAGGTTAAACATATACTTTATATTCTTTATTGTTACTTCGTTTATTAATACAATAAACCTTGAGGCAATCAGGGATTTACTTGACTTTTTACCATCTTTTATGGATCCCCGGGTTGAGTCATATACGAATATTAATTATGCACAACGAATAGCTGAAGCACGAGAGAGAATAAACTGGTATGTACCGCTATCCGGAGAAGTATTAACCTATACCTCCTATCTATTCGCGATCTTCATTTTTTTAAAAGGTCGTAAACGTCTCGAGGGACCATTTCTTAATCTTTTCTGTTTCGGCCTGTGGTTTTATGGATGGGCGAATCTTGCATCGTTAGTGCCATCAGGAGGCAGGTTTGTCTCCATTGCTAACCTGATAATGATCTTCTTTATTACATTATATCTTCAGGATAATTATTCTCAGAAAGTATTGAAAGTGTTGAGAGTTATTTCAGTGCCGGGATTGATTTTATTTATAGTAGTCGCCATAAGGATAGGGTTTGACTATATCAGTTTTGCCACAACCTTTGGTAATCCTATCCTTTCGCTTTTTGTTCATGACAATACTCCCTTGATTGCATATGTTAAGGGATTGTTCTAAAACTAAAAATACTTTTCTATAGCTTGCATGGCATCAAGTCTTCAACGCATAATGCGAAATCTAAGCAACCTTCCCGGCTGGCGCACCAAACGGAAAATTATTGTCTTTGAAAGCGATGACTGGGGCAGCATCCGGATGCCGTCTCTCAAGGCTTTTCAGATGCTTAAGGAAGCCGGGGTTGATGTAAGAAGTAGGGATGCAGAAAGGTATAACCTTAACGATTCACTTGCTTCTTCTACTGATCTTGAGATGCTTTTTGAAGTCCTTTCAGCTTCAAAAGATCGCTCGGGTCATAATGCGATATTTACCCCTGTAAGCATTGTTGCTAATCCTGATTTTCAGAAAATAATAGATTCGAATTTTCAGAATTATTTCTATGAGCCTTTTATTGAGACATTAAAGAGATATCCGGGCTGTGAGAGATCATTCGACCTATGGAAGGAGGGAATTGAGAAGAACATTTTCGTGCCGCAGATGCATGGCCGTGAGCATCTCAATGTCGCAGCCTGGATGAAAGCCCTGCAAAAAGGAGACAGGCAGACAAGAATGGCCTTTGACCAGGGCTTGTGGGGATTCGTCCCTGATCAAGATAAATTAACAGGGGTAGACTTTCAAGCCGCCTTTTTATTAGGAGATCCAATTGAACTGGAACAACACAAAAGAATTATCGAGGAGGGACTTAACCTGTTCGAAAAGCTTTTCGGCTACAGGCCAGAATATTTCGTACCACCCAATGGCCCGTTTAATAATGATCTTAATAAGACTCTCGTAAAAAATGGTATAAAATACAGGTCTGCTTCAAAAATACAGAACGAGCCTTTGGGAAATGGCGAAACAAAAAAAGTCATTCACTGGCTTGGTCAAAGGGATAGGAGCGGCTTAAGATATATTACGCGTAATTGTTTTTTTGAACCCAGTCAACCAGGGAAAGACTGGGTAGACGGTTGCCTGAACGATATTAAGATAGCGTTTCGCTGGAATAAACCTGCTATAATCAGTTCGCACAGGGTAAACTATATCGGAAGCCTGAATCCTTCTAATAGGGACAACGGCTTGCAGCAGCTTTCCAAATTGCTTAAAAGGATTTTAAAGAGTTGGCCCGATGCCGAGTTCATGACCACAGCCCGGTTGGGAGCCACAATGTTTCAGGGAAAATAGACATGTCGGGATACTTAAATATTCACACTTTCTATAATAATATCGCCCAGAGAAATTTCCAATATCTGTCTGCTATTTACTCAGATCAGGATGCTTTAGTGGGAGCAATCGAAAATCTCACTAAAGAACATCTAAACCAAGAGACACTTCAAGGGAAAAATATCCTGATTAAACCAAATTGGGTAAAACACTCTTCGGTTCCAGAAGATGAATTTTGCCTGAGGACTCATAATAAGTTCATAGTTGCAGCTCTGAAGGTGCTTCTTAAAATGAGTCCTGCACAGATTGTCATTGGAGACGCACCTATCCAGATGACAAAGTGGGATGAAATGTTATCGCCTGATTTTCTCGGTGAGATCACTCGTCTTTCAAAAGAGTCTAATGTGGCTGTATCTATAATTGATTTCAGGAGGCGAAAATATAGCGTAGAAGGAAATTCGCCTTTGACTGAAATAAAACCTTTGTCGGAATATGTAATCTTTGATCTGGGAAAAAGAAGCATGCTCGAACCTGTCACTTCAGCAGGTAAGATGAGATTCAGGGTTACAAATTACGATCCTGACAGGATGCAGGAGGCTCATGCCCCAGGTGTCCACAAGTACTGCATCGCAAAGGAGTTTTTCGATGCTGATATAGTGATTTCGTTACCTAAAATAAAGACGCATCAGAAGACGGGTGTTACAGGAGCCCTGAAGAATCTGGTTGGAATCAATGGGGACAAAGATTTCCTGCCGCATCACAGGATAGGAGGAACAAAACGGGGGGGGGATTGCTACCCTGGCGGATCAATTTTGAGGTATTGGTCTGAGCTCACTCTGGATGAGGCTAATAGGAGACAGGGTAAGAAAAGCTTCTGGTATTGGCAAAAACTTGCATCAGCATTGTGGAGACTATCCCTGCCGGGGCCGGAACATCAGATAGCCGCAGGATGGCATGGAAACGATACAACCTGGAGGATGGTTCTGGACTTAAACATGATTGCGGAATTTGGCAGAGCCGATGGTTCGTTTGCCTCTGAAAGACAACGACAAATTTTTATCCTGTGTGATGGAATTATTGCTGGTCAAGGTGAAGGTCCGCTTCAACCCGTACCCCTGCCTCTTGGTTTAATATCCTTTTCAAATGATTCTTTCCTGAATGACAGGGCTATGGCTTTGATGATGGGATTTGATCCTAAGGAATTGTCATTGCTAAAGAACTCAAATCCTCTAGGTGATTCGAGTCCTATTGTTTTTAATGGAAAGCAGATTAATCTTGTCGACCTCAAGGCTCATGCCCTTAAGGCCATCCCGCCGAAAGGTTGGATGAAATACTTTGATGAAGTAAGATGAAGATCGCCATTCATAACTCACGAGGTTCGTTCAGTGATCGGTGGATTGCTTATTGTGATTCCAAGGGGATTGAATACAAACTTGTAGACTGCTATAAGGACAGCATAATTCAGGACCTTACTGACTGCGATGGCCTGATGTGGCACTTTCATCAGAACAGCCCCAGGGCAATCCTCTTTGCAAAGCAATTGCTCTTCTCTCTCGAACAATCAGGAATGAAGGTTTTTCCAGACTTCAATACTGTTTGGCATTTTGATGACAAGGTCGGGCAGAAATACCTTCTTGAAGCAATCGGGGCACCATTGGTGCCAACCTGGATTTTCTATAGTAAAAAAGAAGCTATTTCATGGGCTGGGGAAACTAGTTACCCCAAGGTATTTAAACTTCGGGGAGGTGCCGGTTCCCAGAATGTCAGGTTAGTTAAAAATTACAGTCAGGCAAGGCGATTAATCAGAAAAGCTTTTAATCGTGGTTTCGCCGCATACGATCCACCAGGAAGCCTGAAGGAGCGTTGGAGGCTATTCAGGTTGAATAAGACTGATTTAAGGGATATTTTAGAAGGTATTGTACGTTTTGTTATACCTCCTCCGTATGCAAGACTACGTGGACGAGAGAAAGGGTATGTCTATTTTCAGGAGTTCATTGCTGACAATGATCATGACATACGAGTTGTTGTGATAGGAGATAACGCATTCGCGATTAAACGGATGGTTCGCAGAGGCGATTTCAGGGCCTCTGGAAGTGGCAATATTCTCTATGACAGAAGCTTGTTTGACGAGGATACCATTAAACTATCGTTTTCTTTGGCTGGGAAACTGAAGAGCCAGTGTGTGGCGTTTGATTTTGTAAACGACAATGGAAAGCCACTTTTAGTTGAAATTAGCTATGGCTTTTCACCCAGAGGCTATGAAGCTTGCCCTGGATATTGGGACAGTGTACTTTCCTGGCATGAGGGCAAGTTTGATCCATATGGGTGGATGGTAGACAGCGTAGTCTCTTAGGCATTGTAAACAAGAATGATACATGGGGAAAATCATAAGTATTTTAGCATTGTTTTCGGATCATTTGTTTGAGTTTATTTGTTTTGTCAGATATTCTAGTAGTTACTCCCTGAATTCTTCTACTAAACTTCAGGGCAGAATTACGTTTAATTACCACAGCCTGGAAAAAGGCCTCATTAATGTACCAATTAGGTCTCGATTTGGTAAGGCAAAGATCTCTCGGTTGATGAATTATCTAAAGCTATGGGTTGTCCGAGGGTATGATGTGAATAATTCTCAGTTTAGGTCGGGATGTGCAGTATTAAAGAAATATTTTGATTATCATGCGGAGACAGGCCAAGAAATCAATGATATTATTTCAGATAATGAAATTGAATTTTTTAGTAGATATTCTGAAGGGCAAGAAGGTGGCACAATTTCCTTTAATTGTAAAGATTATTTCTCTTCATCGCATTCAGGTTTCAATGAATTCTCTGTTTCAAGGCATAGTGTCAGACATTTTAGCGCAGAGTCTATTGACTACACTACAATTAAAAGAGTTATTTCTCTAGCCGGGAATGCGCCATCAGTATGCAACAGGCAGGGTTGGCAAGTTACATTTATTACCAGGAAATCTTTAGTAGATGAAGTATTGTTGATTCAAAGTGGCCTTAATTCTACCTCAGAATCAGTTAAGCAGCTACTAGTTGTCACTGTAAACCGGGGTGTTTTTGTATCTGTAACAGAATGGTATCAAGTGTTTATTGATGGGGGCATTTTTGTGCAAAACTTACTGTATGCTCTACATTTCCATGAAATAGCAGCTGTTGCCTTGAACTGGTCAAAACATTATTTTCTTGATAAAAAACTTAGGAAATTAATTGGCTTGGATCCCTCCGAGAAAGTTATTTCAGTGATTGCAATTGGATATCCAATTGAAGAGTTCAGTGTGCCACGTTCAAAAAGAAAGGATGTAAGCGAAATCTTGAAGATTATTGATTGATTCAAATTGCCGATGGTAAGTAATAAGCTTAAAATAAAGACAATAACTTGTCACAATGTTTATAATTTCGGGGCATCTCTACAAGCCTATGCTCTGATGAAGTATCTGGAGAATCGTGGTTATGATACAGAGATAATTGATTATAGACCTGATTATTTAACATATAAATTGTGGGCTATAGGTCCAAGATGGGACAAGAATATATTCCTTAGGGTCATCTATTTTGCATACGTTGTGCCCAGAAGATTGCTAATGTATAAAAGGAGAAGAAAATTTGATTTGTTCACAGCAAGTCGTCTTAAATTGACCCCAAGAGTATATCGATCAATCGAAGACTTGAGATTTGATCCTCCGCAGGCTGATATATTTTTTGCTGGCAGCGACCAGATATGGAATACAGAATCTCCGAATGGCAAAGATCCTGCCTTCTACTTAGAATTTGCGCCAAACTGCTCCATCAAAGCATCTTACGCAGCAAGTTTTTCTACTTCTGACATAGCGCAAGGTCTAGTTAAGTTTGTTGCTAGCAGGCTAAAGAGGTTTGATTTTATATCGGTTAGAGAGGATACTGGTTTGAAAATATTGAATAAGCTTGGAGTCGAGGGAGGGTCGGTGGTCGTAGATCCTGTATTTTTATTGAATAGAACAGAATGGGAGTATCTAAGCAAACAGGTTACTGATGGGAAGTATATTTTTATTTACGACCAGGAAAATAATCACTTAATTAAAGAATCCGCATTAAAATTGTCAAAAGCTTATAATTTAAAGATTTATGCCATTGAGAGCCTCTATCCAATTTCATATGCAGACAAAACATTCAAAAACGCAGGTCCGGAAGAATTTCTTGGTTTGATACATAACTGTGAAATATGCCTGACCAACTCTTTTCATTGTATGAGCTTCAGCCTGATTTTTAATAAAAAGTTTTATCTCTTCAGAAGGACTCACCAAAAGGTGAACTCTAGAATGATAGACCTCCTTAATTACCTTAATCTTTCAGATCATATAGCAAAAGAAAGTCTTGAAAATATAAATAATGACGCTATTAAGTTTCAGGAGGTATTTGATTTGCTTGAAAAAAGAAAAGAGAATTCAGTTGATTATATAGATATGGTAATCAGCTCAGCGGAAGTCAATGGGTAAAGACGTCTATAAGCTTGCATTTACTCTTCCATCCCTTCAAGCCGGTGGTATGGAACGGGTGATGGCTGAGTTGGCGAATTACTACTCTTCAACCGAAAAGATTGAGGTGCATCTTATTCTTTTTGGCAAGTCACCGAAAATATTTTATAGCCTTAACAATAATATTGTAATTCATTTAATAACAGGTACATTTCAAGATTTGTTCAGACCATTTGAAATTATTAGACGTATTAAGTTTATTAGGGGAAAGATATCAGAAATTCAACCTGATGCAGTCTTGTCTTTCGGGACTCAATGGAACAATTTTGTTTTATATGCACTTCACAATACCCATTATCCGGTATTTGTAAGTGATAGAGGAAGTCCAATCAGAAGATATAAGTACACCACAGAATATTTAAGAGGTACATTGTACAAATATTCTGCAGGTATAATTGCTCAAACAAATAAGGCCAATGAAATCTTAAGAGTAAGATTTCCTGGTAAAAGCATCATTGCAATTGGGAATCCCATAAAAATTAATCGTGGCATAAAAGCAATTGATAAAGAAAACATTATACTCTCAGTTGGCAGATTAATTAAAACAAAACATCACGATCGGTTAATAAACATTTTTTCAGGGCTAATAGCTCCAGATTGGAAACTAATTATTGTTGGAGGAGATGCTCTAAAAGAGAAAAACAAGGAGAAATTACAGAAGCTCATTCGGGATTTAAAATTGGATGGAAGAGTAATCCTAACAGGAGAGCAAAAGGATGTCGGCCATTACTATCTAAAAGGTAAAATATTTGCATTTACTTCCAGCGTTGAAGGTTTTCCAAATGTAATCGGCGAGGCTTTGTCTGCCGGTCTTCCGGTTGTATCATATGATTGTGTTGCCGGTCCTTCGGAGATGATAGTTGACGGTGAAAATGGATTCCTTGTGCCTGTTTTTGATGATGATCTATTCCAAAAGAGATTGCAGCAGTTGATCGATGATGAAGAACTAAGGCAGAAAATGTCGGCTAAAGCGCCTTCTAGTGTTGAGAAATTTTCAATTGAAAAGATCGGTCGACAATACCTTGATTTTATCCTTTCATGAAGGTTCTACAGATAAACACTACTGTAAATTCCGGTAGTCACGGCAGGATTGCAGAAGAGATTGGCTTATCTTTAATTGCAGCAGGTCATGAAAGTTATATCGCTGCTGCCTACACTGGAAGACCCAGCCGGAGCCAAATAATTGAAATTGGGGATGACCTCGACAAGAAACTGCATGGGCTAAAGACTCGTTTATTTGACCGGCACGGATTCGGCTCAAAAACTTCAACTCGAAAACTGGTCAGGCAGGTCAAGAACATTGATCCCGATATAATACATCTTCATAACATCCATGGCTATTATCTGCACATAGGGGTATTATTCGAATATCTTAAATCAGCGAAAAAACCGGTAGTATGGACTTTCCACGATTGCTGGCCTTTCACCGGTCATTGCAGTCACTTTGATGCGGTTAACTGCTTTAAGTGGAAAACAGGATGCTACAGTTGTCCCAATAAATCGGGCTACCCCAAATCTATTCTGTTTGACAATTCCCGGATTAACTATAGGGATAAAAAACAATTGTTAACAGGAGTTTCTAATATGGTGCTGGTTTCACCATCGCAATGGCTTGCCGGGCATCTTCGCGAATCATTTCTGAAAGATTATGAAATCAAGGTGATCAACAATGGAATTGACACTGAGAATTTCAAACCGATCATATCAGATACGCTGACAGAGAAGTACAAGATAAGCAGGAAGTATATACTAGGTGTCGCCAGTTCCTGGACAAAAAGGAAAGGCCTTGACGATTTCATCAGGTTACGTGCCATGCTTAAACCTGAAATCGGAATAGTGCTTGTTGGGCCGAATCGAAACCAGGCCAGAAAACTTCCTGACGGTATCATTTCGATATCAAGAACAGAAAATATTGATGAGTTGGCTGCACTCTATTCCGGTGCTGAAGTATTTGTTAATCCTACCTATGTGGACAATTTCCCGAGCACCAACATCGAAGCACTTGCCTGCGGCACTCCTGTCATAACCTATAACACCGGAGGTAGTCCTGAAGCCATTGATGAAAATACCGGGATAGTAGTCGAAAAAGGTGACATCACGAGCCTGGGCAAAGCTGTTGAGACTATTCTTAAAAAAGGGAAAGAACACTACAGTAGTGCCTGCCGTAACAGGGCCGTGAAATTGTATAATAAGACCGTCAAGTACGGAGAATATATATCGCTCTATCAAAGTATGCTTGAGAGGAACAACGCCTGACCACCTTGAAGAGATATGTTTTGATAAACCAGGATTCGGGGTATCTTATGGTAGACCTGGCTAACGTACTGGTTGAAAGGAATGCAGAAGTGACGCTTGTTGCAGGCAGGCTTGTCGAAAGAGAAAAACCATTATCTACTGAGGTTAAAATCAGAAAAATTGCCAGGTATGAGCGTACAACCGGGTTCCTTCGTTTATTCACATGGATTACCGGATTCCTGCAAATACTTTTCATCATTAAAACCAGGCATCGCAGGGACCACCTGTTAATCATATCAAATCCGCCCCTAGCAACACTGCTGCCATTGTTTTGCAGAAACAGCTTTTCATTTTTCATCTTTGACGTGTATCCTGATGCCATTGCTCAAATGGGCATCGTTTCAGAAAGTTCTGTTTTCTACAGAGCATGGGTTAAAGCCAATAAAAGGATATTCAGACAAGCCGAACATATTTTCACACTTACTGAAACCATGGCCGGACTGTTGAAACAATATTGCCCTGACAAAGAGATAAAGGTTGTTCCTGTCTGGAGCAACAACGAATTTTTCAGGCCGATAGCGAAAGAGACAAACCCGTTTGTCATAGAATATAATTTGCAAAACAGGTTCATAGTCCTGTATTCTGGCAACCTGGGGGCCACACATGATGCATTTATCATACCGCAGATAGCTGCTAAAGTTCAAAATCAGAATATACTCTTTCTGATAATTGGTGATGGTGATCAAAAAAGAGACATAGCTGAAGAGATAAGAAGACTACAGCTAACCAACTGTCGCATGCTGCCCCTCCAGCCGGTAGAGGTGATCCCCTACTCTTTTGCCTCGGCAGATCTGGCTGTTGTAAGTCTCGGCAGCAGGGCCTCATCATTGAGTCTCCCCAGTAAAACCTTTAATTTCATGTCGGCCGGCCTGCCCCTGCTGTGCATTGCGGGAGAAGAGTCGGAGCTGAGCAGGATAGTGGCAAAATATGACAACGGCAGATGTTTCAGTCATAGCCAGGTTACTGAAATGGTTGATTTCATTGATGAGATATCAGAAAATGCCAATACTCTTTCCTTATACAGAGCTAATTCCCTTAAAGCCTCTGCTGATTTTAATGCGACTAATGCGCACGTCATCGCGGAGGAGGTTATCAAAGCAGCATCAAATTGACATTACGACTTTACAGGAAGGCATTTAAGCGGGTAATTGATATCCTGGCGTCTTTTACGGGCCTCCTGGTCTTGTTGCCCTTCAGCCTGATCCTTCTGCCTGCTTTGGCATTCTCGAACAAAGGACCTATTCTTTTCATCCAGACACGTCCCGGGTTCCGGGGCAAGCTATTCCGGCTCATGAAATTCAAGACAATGAATGATCGCAGGGATAAAACCGGCCGACTGCTTCCTGATAATGAAAGGCTGACCGGTGTGGGCAGGTTTATTCGCTCACTATCACTTGATGAATTTCCCCAGCTAATCAATGTCCTGAAAGGAGACATGAGCCTTGTCGGTCCCCGCCCGTTGCTGCCGGAATACCTGCCTCTCTACAATGCACATCAGGCCCGGCGTCACGAGGTGCGGCCTGGAATTACGGGCTGGGCACAGGTAAACGGGAGAAACGCTATCTCATGGGAACAAAAATTTGATCTGGATGTATGGTATGTTGATCACCTCTCCTTCTGGCTTGACATGAAGATTTTATTCATGACACTAGTGAATGTCATCAGAAGGGAAGGTATCAATTCAGATACGGCTACAACAATGAAGAGATTCACAGGATCAGAAAAGAGTAAAGCCTGAAACCGGATATCACAAAGACAAACATTAAACATCAATTTATATGAAAGAAAAACTTATCTCAGCGCTGGCCGAGGCACTGGAAATGGATGCCAGCCAGGTAAAACACGATGACATTTTTCGAGACTATGAAAACTACAGCTCACTGACTGAACTATCGGTGCTTGCCATGTTGGATTCAGATTTCGGCATTGAGATAGAGATGCAGGAGTTCAATAATTATAAAACAGTGGAAGACCTTATAAACCTGGTGTCTTCCAAACAAAACTGATGAGCCTGATTTCATTCAATAACGTCGGGATAGCCGGAATGTCAGCCGCCGTGCCGGCACGGGTCATAAACAATTATGAATATGACCTCTATTTTGACAAAAAAGACATTAAGGAGGTAGTTGATAAGATTGGCGTCACAGAAAGGCGGTTTGCAGATGAGAACACCTGCTCGTCAGATCTCTGCCATGCCGCGGCGGTAAAGCTGCTGACAGACATGAATATCAACCGGCAGGAGATAGACCTGCTGATATTCATCTCCCAGACACCCGATTACCGAATGCCGGCTACATCTGTCCTGCTGCAGGAGCGACTAGGACTGCCTTCATCAACCATTACATTTGACATAAACCTCGGTTGCTCTGCATTCCTGTACGGTCTTACCGTTGCTTACTCCATGATCACGTCTGGGTCGGTGAAAAAGGCCCTTGTGCTTGACGGTGAGACACGGTCAAAAGTCTATTCACTGAAGGATCGCAAGACCGGATTCCTGTTTGGCGACGGTGGCGTTGCTGCCCTGGTTGAAGGTGGTGAGAAGTATGGCAGGAGTTGGTTCTCCCTCAATTCTGACGGATCACGGGCTGACCTGATCAAGATACCCGCCGGAGGCTACCGCACTATGAGCTCATGCGAGACGATTACCGAAAAGGTGGTTGATGAATATGGCAACATCCGCTCGGATGAGCATGGTTACATGAACGGAGCAGATGTCTTTAACTTCGTAATACGCGAGGTGCCGAAGGATTTCAATCGTCTGCTGGAATATTCAGGTGTAGAGAAGGATGCTATTGATTATTTCGTCTTTCACCAGGCCAACAGCTATATAAACGGGTTCCTGGCAAAGAAGTTAAAACTGCCATCAGAAAAAGTGCCGGCAACAATTCATAAATATGGAAACACCTCATCAGTCTCCATACCTCTCACTATCATCTCGGAACTGAGAGAGAAGCTTCAGGGTAAAAAGCGTGTTCTTATGAGTGGTTTTGGCGTAGGACTTACATGGGGCACGGCAATTATCAGCCTGGATAATTGCCACATCGGGGAGGAGATAGAAATATAGATATCCTGCTGCCACTTCAGGCATTAATAAGGCTAGGCATTCGGTTAATGTTTATAATAATCTGAAAATGAGTAATACTCCATTTTCTTTATATGGAAAGCTTGTTCTGGTTACCGGAGCTTCGTCCGGCATTGGCCGTGAGTGTGCAGTGAAATGCAGTCGGTCAGGAGCCAGGGTGATACTACTAGGGAGAGACGAGACGAGGTTGAATGAGACAATGGGATTGATGGAACAACCCCATATACATGGGATGTATTCAGTTGATCTCGCTGCCTATGAAAGTGTTTCAGAAGTTATAAAAGGCATTGTCAGTAAATATGGACGGATTGACGGGGTTATCAATTGTGCCGGTATATCTGCAACACTGCCGGTAAATGCTGTTTCCCCGGGAAAAATGGAGGAATTTTTCAGAACAAATGTCATCGGGGTAATAAACCTGACTAAACATGCAATAAAACAGGCACATTTCTCGGAGAATGGCGGTAGCATAGTATTTATAAGTTCGGTGATGGGTGTTGTAGGTGAGAGCGGGAAGACACTGTACTCTATGACCAAGGGAGCCCTTATCTCTGCAGTAAAATCAATGGCTATTGAGCTTGCCCCAAGAAATATAAGGGTCAATGCCATCTCTCCCGGTGTGGTGGAGACACCCATGTCAAAGAATGCTGTCTATAGTAAGGATGAGGATTCGCTCAACAGGGTAAGATCACTCCACCCTCTTGGCCTGGGTAAGCCTGAGGACGTGGCAAATGTGTGCCTGTTCCTTCTTTCAGATGAAGCACGGTGGATTACGGGTACAAACCTGGTGGTTGATGGAGGATATCTTGCGAGATAACTAAATCGGCTGTTATAGTATTCTGTAATAGTGTTGGTTGACAATGTATTTGCTATACTATTTTACAAGATAGAAAACAAAACATTTTGCTATGAATATCCCAAATAAAAGGATACTATTTACAGTTTTTACGCCTACCTATAATCGGGCACATACGCTGCAGAGGGTTTACCATTCGCTACTGAGGCAAACATATAAAGACTTCATTTGGTTAATAATAGATGACGGTTCTACTGATAAAACTCATGATTTAATTAAAGGCTGGATTTCTGAAAATCAGATTACAATAGATTACAGATATAAAGCAAACGGAGGCAAACATACAGCCATGTCAATGGCTTTCAAAACTTGTCATACGAAATACTTAATTGGTATCGACAGCGATGACGAGTTAAGGCCAGATGCAATAGAAACTTTTAAAAAGGTATGGGAAAGTATCATTCATTACGGATTAGAAGCTCAGTTTGCTGAGGTTTCAGGTCTTACACATGATTCTACCGGTAAATTGGTAGGTGACTTCTATTTTCCAGAGGCGTTAGAATTCATCGACTCCAACTGGCATGAAATGGTATTGAAACAACATAATAACAATGAGCATATAGTCTGTTGGGATTTAAAAAAACTTAGAGAATGTGTTGACATACCTGAAAACTTTTGGTTGTCAAATAAAGTTAACATGCTTGGTGAAGGTATATTTTGGGCCAGAATTGGTAGAAAATATAAAACTAGATATATCAATAAGGGATTAAGAATCTATAATTATGATGCAGGAGAAAGCTTGCTTAGAATATCTGATAAAAAGAAGGGCCATTTTAATAACCTAGCAAGTAACCGGTTTTTTCTTGATGAAAATCTGGACCATTTTAATAATAACCCCAAATACTTTATTAATCTGATCCTGAAATATATAATCTCTGGAGTTGAATTAGGATTTTCTCCGCTCTACGTTTTAAGAAACATTAACACTAATAGATTCAAAATCTTTTACGTTTTATTGCTTCCACCCGGAATTTTGGCATGGTTCTACTTTAAAAAAATTAAGAAGAATTTTTGGTTTTAATTGCTGCACAAAACCTTTGTCAAATCCATAATTTTCAGGTGCTTTGGCTAGTTGTTGACATTAAATTTTGTTCAATCGATGAAAACTGTGATTATTATAGGCGCCGGGGGACACGCGGCTGAGATTGACGACTATATCAAATATTCTCAGAGTGTGACAGGCAAGAGAGAATTGAACGTTATCGGGTTCCTTGATGATAATCCTGACAACTATGCCGGCTACAGGCTGTCTGCTCCCCTGCTCGGAGGCATTAAAGGCCATAAAGTAGCACCCGGTCAGGCTTATATAATCGGCATTGCCAACCTTAAGTACAGGAGACTGTTCGTTGAGCGGTTCCTTGCCGGGGGAGCTGTATTTGTCTCATTCATCCACCCGAGTGTATATATGTCGGAATCAGCAACGATTGGAGAGGGATCAATTGTCGGGCCCAATGCAAATCTTGGTCCCAATGTGAAGATTGGGAATTATACCCTCATAAACTCCCGTTGCAGCATGGGTCATGATACGGTTGTGGGCGACTTCAATTTCATCAGTCCCAATGTATGTTTTTCGGGATTTACAAGTGTCGGCAACGATAACCTCTTCGGGATTAACAGCGCTACAATTCCGGGCATCTCGGTTGGCAACAGGAACAAGATTGCAGCCGGGATGGTTTTGGACAACAATGTCGGTGATGATTCAGTGGTTTTTCACCGGTTCAAGGAAAAGGTGATTGCCATTCCAAAACAAAGCCAGTCATAAGTCTGTTTTTATGGCTGCTTGATTCCTGATGAATTCAGGGCCTTTCACTACATGAAATCAAAATTGCTCTTTACAGTCACAATCCTGCTTATAGCCTTTTCGGGAGTCTGGAGCTGCCGTCGTGCCGGGTCATGGCTGGTGACAGAAAACAGTCCTGCTCATGCCGACGCCCTGCTTATGCTTACGGGGAGCATACCTGACAGGGTTCTTCAGACGGCGGACCTTTACAACGATGGGCTGGCTGACAGGTTGCTGATAGTACAGGAAGGCATGGGCGCCTATAAGAGATTGGAGGCGAGAGGCGTTAAGTTCATCGGGGATACCGAACAGGCAAAAAACGCTCTGACAGCTCTCGGAGTCCCTGCCGACAGCATAACCGTGCTACCCGGCGATGCCCTAAGCACACTTTCGGAAGCAATCATAACCAGGAAATACCTTACAGGAAACCATGCGATTGACACGCTCATGATAGTAACATCTGCCACCCACACCCGTCGTGCTTCAATGATCTTCCGTACAGCATTCCGTAAAAAGGATATTCCTGTTTGCGTCATCACAGTGCCGAGTGAATATTCCGGGTTTGAACCAGCGAAATGGTGGCGAAGGAAAGAGGATATCCAGAAGGTTCTGAGCGAGTACGTGAAAATTGCCAGCTTCGTCTTTATAGAAAAGAAATGGCTGAACTAAGGAACCAAATGCTCAATGCTTAAGCGTCTATTTGACATAACATTCTCCCTGCCCGGGCTGATACTCTGCATTCCGGTGTACCTGGTAATTGCATTACTGATAAAGATAAAAATGCCTGGCCCTGTTATTTTTTCCCAGAAACGTACCGGGAGGCACGGCAAGCCTTTTACCATTTACAAGTTTCGCACGATGACAGTCAATCACGGAGGGGGATCAGTCTCGGTAAAGGGTGAGAGTCGCATAACCCCCCTCGGAGCCGTACTGCGCAAATACAAGCTCGACGAACTGCCGGAGCTGTGGAACGTGCTTAAGGGCGACATGAGCTTCGTGGGACCGAGACCGGATGTGCCGGGCTATGCCGACAAGCTTACCGGCGAGGAACGGCTTATACTGGAACTGAGGCCCGGGATAACCGGTCCAGCCACATTGAAGTATTCAAACGAGGAGGAACTACTGGCCGCCGTGCCTGACCCGCAGAAATATAACGATGAGGTCATCTGGCCCGATAAGGTCAGAATAAACCTCGATTATTATCATAATCACTCCCTGGCAGGAGACATTGGCATCATTATAAAAACCCTTACAGGCAGAAAGAACTAAAATCCTGTATGACGAATATTTCCCGTACGATGAAAGAACTTGACCCGCTGATTGACTTTGTACGCTCTCAATTCCATGAACCTGAGGCATTCATCCCTCTGCACGACCCGAGGTTCATTGGCAATGAGAAAAAATACCTTGAAGAGTGCATTGATTCAAATTTCGTCTCCAGTGTTGGAGAGTTCGTGGGAAAATTTGAAAGGATGTGCGCAGATTATGCCGGCACGCGTTACGCCGTGGCTGCCATGAACGGCACGGCAGCATTGCACGTGGCACTGCAGTTGTCCGGTGTCCGGCGTGATGACGAGGTGATAACACAATCGCTGACATTCATCGCCACCGCCAATGCCATCACCTATACAGGTGCGAAGCCCGTCTTCCTTGACGTTGACCGCGAGACAATGGGACTCTCGCCTGACAGCGTGGCCCGATGGCTTTCAGATAATGCCGAAATGCGAGGCGACTCGGCTTATAATAAGAAAACAGGCCGCAGGATAGCCGCATGCGTGCCGATGCACACCTTCGGCCACCCGGTGAAGATTGATCGCCTGGCGGAGGTTCTTGATTCTTATGGCATTCCGCTGATAGAGGATGCCGCAGAGAGCCTTGGCAGCCTGTTCGGCGGAAAGCATACCGGCACCTTCGGCAAGGCCGGCATACTCAGCTTCAACGGCAACAAGATCATCACCACCGGCGGCGGGGGAATGATACTGACTGACGACGAGGAGCTGGCAGTGAAGGCAAAACACATGACCACCCAGGCCAAAATCCCGCACGCGTGGGAGTATGTCCATGACATGACCGGGTATAACTATCGGCTCACAAACATCAACGCTGCCCTCGGCTGCGCACAGATGGAGACACTTGATCAGTTCATAGCCCTGAAACGCGACCTCGCCTTCCGCTACCGGGAGTTCTTCAGGGAGAGCGAGTTCACCTTCTTTGACGAGCCGGAGGAGTGCCGGTCAAACTTCTGGCTGAACGTGATAATAACAAAAGACCGCAAGCGGCGTGATGAGGTTCTTGAATATACAAACAGCAGGGGGGTAATGACCAGGCCCATCTGGGAGCTGATGAACAGGCTGTCGATGTACCGCGATTGCCAGACGGACGGGCTGGAGAACTCTGTCTGGTTTGCCGACAGGGTGGTGAACCTGCCCAGCAGCGCATACATAGAGGGATACGGCAAAGGAAAGACCAGGTGACGGAAAGACCAGCTACAGTAAAAGGATAAAAATGATTACATACGTTGACATAGATGATTTTACCCGAAAGTACGTTACAAAGCGCGCTGAGAGCCTGCTGAAACCTGACCTGGAAAAATATCACCATGAGCTGGGTGAGAGGCTGAACGGCAAGAGTGTGCTGGTGATAGGCGGGGCAGGTACAATAGGTTCGCATTATATCAAGGCTATACTCAGGTACCATATCAGCCGACTGGTGGTTGTCGACATCAGTGAGAACGGCCTCACAGAGCTGGTGCGCGATCTCAGGAGCTCGACAGGATACAACATACCTCAGGAGTTCATCACCTACCCGATGAACTTTGGCGACAGAGTTTTTGAAAAGATGTTCAGGTCGCTGGCGCCGTTTGACATAGTGGCCAACTTCGCCGCGCACAAGCATGTAAGGAGCGAAAAAGATGTGTTCTCCGTGGAGGCGATGATAGAAAACAATGTCTTGCGTGCACGCCGGCTGCTCGACCTGTTGCTTGAATATCCGCCTGAACATTTTTTCTGTGTTTCCACTGACAAGGCGGCCAATCCTGTTAACATCATGGGCGCCAGCAAGAAGCTGATGGAGGAGCTGATCATGGCCTACTCGTCGAGGCTGAAGATAACCACTGCCCGCTTTGCCAACGTGGCCTTCTCCAACGGCAGCCTGCCGCTGGGGTTCATAGAGCGGCTCGGCAAGCGCCAGCCATGGTCGTGCCCGCTGGGCATACGCAGGTTCTTCGTCTCGCCCAGCGAGTCGGGTGAACTGTGCATGATAGCCTCGGTACTGGGCGAGTCGGGAGACATAATCTTCCCGAAGCTGGATGAAGAGCGTGACATGATATCATTTGATGCGGTGGCACGCGACCTGCTCCGGTACCTGAAGCTGGTGGCCGACATATGCAGCTCTGAGCAGGAGGCACGTGAGAAAGCCCTGCTGCTCAACGAGAGCTCTGTGTCATACCCTGTTTACTTCTTCGAGACAGACACCTCGGGCGAGAAGCCTTACGAGGAGTTCTTCACTGAAGGGGAGGTGATTGACGCGGAGAAGTTCACCAGCCTGGGGGTGATAAAGAACTCCGTGAAGAGGGAGAGCAGTGAGATTGATGAGATATTTGCCAGGCTGCGGAGGCTGTTCGACTCAGGAGATGTGACCAAGGCGGGCGTGGTTGAGATACTCAGGGAGTATCTGCCTAACTTTGAACATATTGAAAAGGGGAAGGGGCTTGACTCCAAGATGTAATGATAGTCTTGCGGTCCTGCAGTCTTGCGGTCCTGCAGTCAAAAGTTAGAAATTAATATGTACAGAAAGGTTTTTAAACGTTTTTTTGATACAATATTTTCTGTGTTGGCGATTGTGGTGTTGTCACCGCTGCTGGTGCCGGTGATGATAATACTGCTGCTGACAGGGGAGCATTATGTCTTCTACGGGCAGAAGAGAGTGGGTTATAAGAACAGGCCATTCAAAATATGGAAGTTCGCCACCATGCTGAAGGCCAGTCCTTCGCTGGGGACGGGCAGCCTGACGGTCAGGAATGATCCGAGGGTATTTCCCTTCGGGCGGTTTCTGCGCAGGACGAAGATCAACGAGCTGCCACAGCTCTTTAACATCCTGGTGGGCGACATGTCGTTTGTAGGTCCTCGTCCACAGATGGAGATCGATTTCCTGAAATTTCCGCCTCAAGTGCAGGAGACAATCTATGATGCCGTGCCGGGGATGACAGGCATAGGGTCAATCATATTTCGCGACGAGGAGAAGTGGATCTCGGCACACCAAGGCGACAGGCATGAGTTCTATCGCGATCATATCGCGCCGTACAAAGGAGAGCTGGAGTTGTGGTACCTCAGGAACATCTCGTTACGCACTGATTTCCTGCTGGTATTCATAACCGGGTGGGTGATACTTTTCCCGGAATCGGATATTGTTCGAAAAATTTTTAGGAATCTGCCTGCACGGCCGGAAAATTTAGAGTAAATTTGAAACCTGATATCCCGAAGGAATTATCAACCCTTTAATGTCGGAAAGCGGAAGGGGAAGACTGCTGTGTTTTTTTTGAAAGTAACTGATTGAAGTTAATAGTTGAAAACTGCCTCCGCGATGCCTGAATTAATGATTACAGGTTGGCCGGCAATAGTGCTGGCTTTCATAAGTGCCCTGCTTGTTACATGGTATTATGTCCCCAAGGTGGTCTCCATTGTCAGACGCCGGCACCTGGAGGACAAGCCCAACGGACACAAGATACACCACATCAATGTGCCCACGCTGGGCGGCATAGGTATCTTTGCCGGGTTTCTGATAGGGTACCTGCTTGGTGTTGACGGTTACCTGCCGGGATTATCATACTTCACAGCGGCGGTGGTGATCCTCTTCTTTATAGGGATGAAGGATGACCTCATAGCAATGAACCAGGTAAAGAAACTGGCGGGCGAGTTTGTTTCCGCGGTCATCATATTCTTCTTTACCGATCTCAGTTTTACGAGTCTACACGGGTTCCTGGGGATAGATCAGATCTCTCCGTGGGCTTCGTTCTTCATTACTGTCTTTGTAATAATACTGATCATCAATGCCGTGAATCTTATTGACGGCATCGACGGGCTGGCAGCAACGGTAGGGGTGGTGACATCAGTCACCTTCGGTATCTTCTTTTACCTGTCGGGCGATTTCGGTTACACGGTCATTGCTGCCGCGCTGACGGGCGCCCTGATAGCCTTCCTTCGCTTTAACCTCTCCAACGGACGGTTTAAGATATTCATGGGCGACACCGGATCACTGGTGATAGGCTTCACTCTTGCAGTCTTTGCCATCAGGTTCAACGAGCTGGTGGCCCAGGGCAGGTCGGTTATCAGTCTCACTTCCGCACCGGCGGTGGCAATAGGGATACTTATAGTGCCACTATTTGACACGTTGCGTGTGATAGTGCTGCGGATAGCTCACAATCAGAGTCCTTTCAAGGCTGACCAGCGTCACATACATCATCTTATGCTGAGGGCAGGATTTACGCACCGGGAGTCGACATTATACATAGCCCTCTTTAATATCATGATGATAGCTATAGCCTTTTTGCTTGACGGTGTCGGCATGATCTGGCTGGGGGTTATCCTGTTTACCATCTGTCTCATTGCGGTGTGGTTTGTGTACAGGGCGGCGGCCAGGACGGCGTCAGCAGGAAGAGTGCCGCATGGCGCAGCGGCCGTTGAGGCCTGAATGGCGGTTCCTGCCGGTTTCGCCGGATTTCCATTAAACATGTATGTCAGCTGCCTGACAATCGGTTAGATGATCTTGCACTTTCCACTGAAGGATGTAACGGTGAAGAAGGTTGCCGAACCCCGTGCGGTGGTGTCGCCTGACTATGCCGACGATTTTTGGCAGATGAACCAGAGGGAGTTTGCAATGCAGGTTGAAGGTGTGGGGCGGTATTATGCCTGTGATGGCAGGGAGGTTGAGTATGCCCCGGTGAAGGGTGCTTCTAGGGAGACTCTGGAACTGTACCTGAACGGCTCGGTTTACGGGGCTATTCTGCACCAGCGGAAGATACTGCCGTTGCATGGCAGCAGTTTTGTGCTGGACGGCAAGGGTATCCTCGTCTGTGGCGAGGCGGGAGCAGGGAAGTCATCTGTCACCGCCTCATTTGTTTTTAACGGGGCCGGCTTTCTGACCGATGACGTCACCCCAATGGTTATCAGGGAGGGGGTGCCTGTGATAATGGCCCTCTCTGACCGCATCAAGCTTTGGGATGACACCCTGAAGCAGCTGGGTCTAAAAAAGGCGGGGCTCAGGAAGATTGCGCCCGATAACGAAAAGTATTATTACCCGGTTAATAAGGGCGAGACAGAGTATTTTCCCCTGGAAATGGTTTTTATAATTTCCACGGAGAATGATTCTGGTGTTTCGTCGCAGGAGGTTACCGGGGCAGACAAGTTTGTTGCTATGAGGAATGAGATATACCGCTGGGAGTACCTCGAGGGGATGAAGGAGAATGAGAAGATTTATTTCCGGACCTTATCTGTCATTGCCTCTGCTGTGAGAGTATATGATGTCAGGCGTTCGGATGCCACCGGAATAAGTGAGTTGAGGGAAACGCTTGAAAAAATAATTTCAGCAGGGTGAGTTCTTCGGAATTTGAGATATTAAAGCTTGCGGTGCGGCTGGATGATCAGGCTGCAGCGGTTGAGGAGGCTCGAAAGATAATCGGCAGTCACCGGATTGGCTGGGATGATCTGCTTGTGCGGGCCGACATGCATTCGATCAAGCCGCAGCTGGCCGGGTTGTTGTCAGGGATGACTGAACCGTTGGTGCCGGCTTTGTTCAGTGAAAAGATTGGTGATGCCCGGAGGCAGAATTTATATGAGCAGCTCAGCTATGTGGCTGAGTTTTTTGAGATCATCTCAATGCTAAGCGAGGCCGGGATTACCGCCGTGCCTTTCAAGGGATTCTGGCTGGCGCATGAGTATTATGGCAACCTGGCCGACAGGGAGGGAGTTGATATTGATCTATTGATTGATTACGATGACCTTGACAGTGTGATAGAGCTGATGCCTCTCAGAGGTTATCGGCTTGAAAGATCATCTGACCCCGGCCTGGTTGACAAGATCAAGAAGGAATCGGCTGAGTTAAACTTCGACAGGTTTGAGGGGGACGTACGAATTTTTCATGTTGAGTTTCACTGGAAGATCGGGTCTTCCTTCAGTGGCCTTGATATCAGCCTGCAGGAGTTGATGCCGATGACGGAGATGTCAATGATTCAGGGTCGCGAGCTTCTTGTCTTCAATGCCTCTGCCAGTTTTTTGCTGGCACTGATGCATCATGCCGGCAAGGATCCGCTGATAAAGCTCAAGCAGCCGCTTGATGTAGGTCAGATGTTGGCAAAGGAAGCTGAGATTGACTGGGACTGGGTTATTGGCAAGGCCAGGCGCTACAATATTGAAAAGGGTGTTTACATAATTGTGGCGCTGGCTTCTGTTCTCACAGGTGCTGCGATACCTGGGGCCCTTAGGAGCCGGGTGGAGATCGGACAGATCCGGCGGCTTGCTGAGGGCAGGATAAAGGCCATGAGCCTGTCGCCGGCCCTCTGGCACAGGATAGGTTACGGCAGAGGAAGGCTGATGTTTCATCTGCGGACACGAACAGGTTTCAAGATCAGAGCCAGGATGATCTATGATTATCTCCGGGCTGTCATCATTGGTTTGGTAGTGCCCCGTGTATTTCTGGACTATTACCTCAGGAAGCGTTACAATATTACCAGTCGCAAGTAATTATGAGTGCCATTTTCGGGATAATTGATTTTGAAGGCCGTCCGTTGCAGGATGAGTGGATCAGATCCATGCAGACCGACCTTGCCCATCGCGGACCAGATGGTCAGGGCTTGTACAGAGAGGAGTCGGTTGCGCTGGGGCACATGCTGCTGCAGGTAACACCCGAATCAGTTTATGATAAATCACCATACGAGGAAGATGGGTTTGTCATCACTGCCAACGCCCGTCTTGATGAGCGTGAGGCTATTATGGATCGCCTGGGCATCACTGATGAGGAGCGGAACCGGATAACGGATCCGTTATTGTTGTTGCGCTCGTTCAGAAAGTACGGTAAGGATTTTGTTAAGGACATCTATGGTGATTTTGCTTTCGCAATATGGGATAAGGAAAAGAAGGAATTGTTCTGCGCGAGGGATCAGATGGGGGTGAAACCGTTTCTTTATTATTACCAGGATGGGAGGTTTGTTTTTTCAACAGAATTGAAGGCAATAGTGCGTATTCCTTTCGTGATCACAGATTTGGATAATACTCTATTAAGAGAGCAGGCCTTCAATGTATGGAACAAACCATACTTAACGGCCTGGAGAAACATAATCAGAATAGGTCCTGCAAACACCATGATAATCAGAAGTGAAAAGTTATTGCTAAATAAATATTGGGAGCCCAAGTATTCACGCAATAATAATATACCTTCCCTTACAGATGCATCCCGCCAGTTGAGGACTCTAATCGAAAGAATACTGGCTGATCATACCCGCGGGCAGCAGAAGATTGGTGTACCATTAAGTGGTGGACTGGACTCGGGTACAATTGCCTGTGTTACGGCACTTCAATGCGCCGCAAGAGATGGAGAGGTAATAACGGTTTCATCAGTTCTGGATCCTGAATTGAATCCAGATGGTGCGGTAGACGAGATGAGATATATCCGAGCTATCTTAAGGCAGCATAATAATATTAAGCCAGAGTTTGTCTATCACTCGCAACTGAGCTTTCACACCAATCTGCACATGAAATTCAGTCAGCAATACTCTGTGGTAAATGCTAACCATTATGTTGATGAGGCAATTTTCAGTCAATTTAAATCACACAATGTAAGAAGGGTATTATCTGGCGTCCTGGGTGATTTTACCGCTACAAACAGGTTTTTAAATCCTTATCCGCACCTGCTGCTGCACGGCAGAATAATGACCTTAACATCGCTCCTACGATCTGAAAGTAAAAAGACAAAAACTCCAGTCAGAACAATAATCCGGAGAAAAATAATACATCCCTTCTTGCCTTACTGGTATACCGCATTATGGAATAAATTAAATGGCAGGTCAGTTGAGTCAGTTGTCGATGAGCTTGAACTAATCCCTTATTTACAGGTAAGAAAGAGGCTTGAGAGAGAGTTCGTAAAACTCAAGAAAAAAATCTACTACGCTGATTTAATGATAACCGGAAATATCTGGCCTGTTGATCATGAGCCGTTTTATGAAGAATGGGATTGCGAATCCTCATACTTCGATGTTGAAATCACTTATCCCCTGGCTGACAGGAGACTTGTCGAGTTCCTGCTTGGCCTGCCGGTCGAATATTTTCTGGCAGATGGGTTACCCAGGGGTCTTATAAGAATATCCATGGAAGGAATCCTTCCTGAGGAAATAAGGTTAAGGAAGGACAAGATTACCTATTCGCCGGGATTTCATGATATAATAGTAAGTGACTTTTCACGTTTTTCGGATAACATCATTAACATGGAGGCCAGGAGTCATTTAGAATCCCTGATTTACATACCACTTTTCAAGTCAAGAATATTTAATTTGTTAGATTCAAAAAAAAGAAGTTATTTCGCAGGAGACTATTGGGTTATAATTAATACCTATCTGTTGTTGGAATTCAACATGTGGTTTGATAATTTGCGGAAAGGTTAAGATGAATACTAAAATTAAAAAGAATTGGCGTAAGCCTCTGATAACAAAGGCATTGTCAATAAAGCAGACTTATTCGGGAAGAGGCAACAGGACCCTTGATGGCGGTGCTGCTCCGGATAAGTGGTTATCATAGGGAATGCAAAACAGCCTGGTTGCTCAATTCCTTTGTATTGTCAGGAGAGAGGAATACTAATCCTATGAATTAGCGAAATTTTATAGGGTTTTATCCGTTGATCTTTTGCTTCAATAACTCTCTTTTTATTAATCCTTTCTGAGATGCAGCTACTTTTCAGAGTATCAACAGATGTCCTGTCCAATAAAATTGACGACGAACTTGTATTAATGAGTCCCACTGCAGGATTCTATTATTCCCTTGACCCTGTTGGCAGCCGCATCTGGGAGTTGCTCTCTGAAAAACCCTCAACAGTTGATGAACTGGCTGACCGCCTCATGGAAGAGTATGAGGTTGACCGCGAGACCTGCCTGAATGATGTGCTGGCCTTTATTGATGACATGGCCGCCAGGAAACTGATCGTCCCTTCAGAATAACATTTCACTTACCTGTTTTGAATAACTTTTTACCTGCCCGCAGGATCACTCCTGACGAGCGTAGTCTTATACCTGGCGCAATCTGGCAGCTTCTCCTTGCGCGCTTGCAGGTGAGCTTTACACCTTCCAGGGTTTGGATGAACAGGATCCACAGACGGAGTGTCCGGGCTGTTGTTGCTGAGGAGATATTCTCATGCCGCGATTTCTGTCGCACACTGGCCGGGGTTATAAATGGACTATCCCGGAGAACGCCCTGGCGGTCGACATGCCTGGTGAAGGCGCTGTCAGCACACCGGATGCTTGCCAGGAGAGGCATAAAATCAACAGTTCACCTTGGAGTGAAAAAGAGCGACTCCAAAGGACTCGAAGCTCATGCCTGGCTCTCGGTTGACGGTTCGGTGATAATAGGAGGTGAGAATATGAATGAGTACAGCGAGGTAACATCAATCTGAAAGATGTCCGGCATGGAAAGCCAAATAAAGAGTAAGGCCCGGTTTATCCTTGAAACGTTTCGCCTGTTACGCGAGCACCAGCCCTGGAAGCTTGTTCTCATCATGCTGCTGACACTGCTGCAGGGTGTGACGTCGGGTTTCTCAATAGTGCTGCTCATACCACTGCTGCAGCTGCTTAACATCGGCACAGGCGGCGAGCCTGACGGCATCGCACTGGCCATACGCAACTTCGCCGAAGGCGCAGGAATAGAGATAACCATCGGCAGCATACTGGTGGTGTATATGGTGCTGCTTACCTTCAGTGCCCTGATACAGTACTGGAAGGCGATACTCGACGCCCGGTACCAGCAGACATTCATATACACCCTTCGCCGCAGGCTGTTCCGCAAGATCATCATGGCCGACTGGCAGCTGCTGAACAGTCGCAGCAAGACCAACCACCTCCAGGTGCTCACCCGCGAGGTGCCCAACCTGGCCGCCTACTACTTCTTCTACCTGCGCCTCCTCACCACGGTCATCATGACCGGCGCATATACCCTCTACGCGCTGCTCATCTCCGCCCGCTTCACGCTGATAATCATAGGGGTGGGAGCAATTACGTTCCTCGCCATGCGCCGGTTCCTGTCGCGCTCGTTCCGCCTGGGCAAAGGGTATGTGGATTCCTACAACAGGCTCCTCAAATACATAGACGACTTCTGGCAGACGGTGAAGATAGCCAAGGTGCACAGCTCGGAGGACTATTACTACAACCGGTTTGACGAGGCCAACACCTCACTGCTCAATATGGAGTACAGGATGCAGCGTAACTGGTCGCTGCCCCAGCTGATACAGCGCATTGTGGGGCTGGTGGTGCTGGTGGGCATAGTCTGGTTCGGTTACCGGTCGGGCAACACGCCCATGGCCTCGTTCGTCATACTGATACTGCTCTTCTCGCGCATCTTCCCACAGCTGATAGCAATAAACACCGACATCAACATGATTGTCTCAAACGTGCCGTCGGTGAAGCTGGTGATGCAGTTGGATGCTGATCTGCCGGACGTGGGAGTCAGCGCAGAGCGAAGAGAGAGGAGCGGCGAGAGGGGAGAGCGCAGAGCGAAAAGAACAGGGCAGGGCGAAGAGCACAGAGAGAGGAGCGCAGAAAGGGGAGTTGAGCTGAAGGATGGGATAAGGCTGGAGGGGATAACGTTTTCTTACCCCGACGGGGCGAGGCTGTTTGACGGGTTCAGCGCTGAGATCAGGGCACATAATATCACCGGGATACTGGGGCAGTCGGGTCGCGGTAAAACGACGCTGATAGACCTTATTGCCGGGTTGCAGAAGCCTGCTGCCGGGAGGATAGTTGTTGACGGGGTGTTGCTGGATGAGAGCCTGCTGCCGCGGTGGAAGGCGGGATTGGGATACCTGCCGCAGGATCCGTTCTTCATTGACGGCACCCTGCGCGAGAACCTGGTGTGGGACAGCGCTCCCGGGGCCGGCGGAGGAGGGCTGCCGGGGAAAAGAGGTATAAGGACGGGCAGTGAGGACGACGAAGCCCGAAACAGAGTGAGCGGTGGCGACGCCGGCACGGGCATCGGTGACGAGGAGATCATGGCGGTGCTGGAGCAGGTCAACGCGGCGCACCTGGTGAAGCGGTTCAGGAAGGGTTTGGATGCCTTCGTGGTGAACTATCATACTGCCTTCTCAGGTGGCGAGTGCCAGCGGCTGGCGCTGGCGAGGGTGCTACTGCGAAGGCCGTCGGTGCTGCTGCTCGACGAGGCCACTTCGTCGCTCGATGCCGAGAACGAGGCAACCGTGATGGAGGTGCTGGCACGGCTGAAGGACAGGGTGACGATTGTTTTCGTGACCCACAGGGAATCGGTGACAAGGTGGTTTGACGAGGTTATTAAAATCTAAGGCTTTTGCCTGGGCGGACATAATTTTCTCAAAAAACACTAATTAATATGAAAAATGTGATTACATTCACGAAAAGATTATTAATTGTGTGATAAATGGAGATTAAGAGAAGGGCATTGGAGCAGCTGGCTGAGTGGAAAATAAAATCCTCCAGGAAACCATTATTGTTGACTGGAATCAGACAAGTTGGCAAAACATGGCTTTTAAAGCATTTCGGAAAGAAGTATTTTGACGATACGGCGTATTTCAATTTCGAGAGGCAGGAGGAACTGGGTCAGTTTTTCAGAACTACCCGGGATCCGCGGAGGATCATTGATAATCTGTCGCTTGTCCATGGAAGGGCTATCCAGCCTCAGAATACCCTGATAATCTTCGATGAAATACAGGAATCAGGTGAGGCGCTTAATTCACTGAAGTATTTTTGTGAAGAAGCCTCGGAATACGCTGTGGCGTGCGCAGGCTCGCTGTTGGGAGTAGCCCTTGGGCACGACAAATCATTCCCTGTAGGGAAGGTTAATTTTTTACAGGTTTATCCGGTTACATTTTCAGAGTTCCTTTCAGAAGAAGCTCCCGATTTATATGGTTACCTCGAGCAGATAGACAAACCTGAGCCAATCCCGGAGATTTTTTTTAATCCTCTCTGTGAAAAACTTAAGATGTACTTTATATCTGGCGGTATGCCTGAAGCAGTAGCCACCCTGCTGGGGGCCAGGGACACTAATGCCACCCAGGCTGTGTTACAAAGTATCATCAGTTCCTATCAGCTTGACTTCTCAAAACATGTCGAAAAAAAAGACATTCCCAAGATCAATTATATCTGGAATTCATTGCCTTCCCAGCTTGCCAGGGAGAACAAGAAATTCCTTTACCAGACAGTCAGGCCGGGTGCCAGGGCCAGGGAGTATGAAGATGCCCTCTTATGGCTCAGCAATGCAGGCCTGGTTACCAAAGTATATTGTTCAGAAAAGCCAGGCATCCCTTTGACAGCATATGATGATCTGACTGCGTTTAAAGTCTATCTCCCTGACGTTGGAGTGCTTCGCCGGCTATCCCTGCTGGATCCTGTTGCATTTTCAGAAGGGAATCGCATGTTCACAGAATTCAAGGGAGCGCTTACGGAAAACTATATCCTGTCAGGTCTGACCGGTCAGTTTGAACCAATACCCCGTTACTGGCGGTCAGGAAACAAAGCAGAGGTTGATTTCCTTATTCAATACAGGAACCAGGTCATTCCTGTTGAGGTAAAGTCTGATGAAAATATCAGGAGCAAAAGCCTGGCTTATTACAAAAAAGAATACGCACCAGGACTCAGTGTCAGGTTTTCCCTTCGCAATCTCAAGAAAGATGAGGGTCTGATAAACATTCCCCTGTTCATGGTTGATTATGCGAGGAAAATTATTGATAAGGCATTTGACAAAGGGTAAATAAAGAAAAAAACTGTTTGACAGGATGAAATAATCAAGAGTATTCGTTACTAACGAAAGATAGTTAACATTACAAACGAAAGGAATCAGACAGTCAGTGTTCTTCCTTTCTATAAATGGGCGGAAGGCAGATGAGAAGGGTCTGACGGCTTTATCAAAATCAAAGAAAACATAACCAATTTCGATCGTAATCAAAAATAAACATAATAATTTGCGATTGTAATCGAAAAAGACTTTGATCATTTGCGGATTTTGTATATTCGTGAACTGAACATTTGAATTATTCTAATGAATAGTTCCCAAAACACGAACAATGATATTTTGCTTGCTATTTACAGAGACCAGGCATCGGTATACAGGCTGAAGGATATTGCCATGCTTGTAAATGAGCCGGATTTCACTTCACTGAACGCTAAGCTCAATTACTACGTCAGGAGCGGAAGGCTTCTCAATCCACGGAAAGGCATCTACACGAAGCCGGGTTTTACGGCTGAAGAGATCGCATGCAAACTATATACACCTTCTTACCTCTCACTGCAATATGTTCTTCAAAGGTCCGGGATAATCTTTCAGTATGATTCTGCAGTGACCTCGGTAAGTTATCTGAGCCGGGCTGTTGATATCGGCGGACAGGCATTTGTTTACAGAAAAATGAAGGGCTCCGTCCTTGTCAATACCAGCGGCATCCTCAGGGAAAAAGGTATCAATATCGCTACGGCGGAAAGGGCATTTCTTGACCTCTGCTATCTCGACAGGGATTTTTATTTTGATAACCTGCACCCGCTGAACAGGAGAATGATCTCTGAACTGCTCCCGGTTTACCAGAATGCTGCCCTTACTAAAAGGGTGACGAAGTTGATCCTCAATGACTGATCTTAACAAGCATAAGTTCCTGCTTGTCCAGATTCTGAAGGACATTTATTCTGATCTCGGGTTATCTGCCTGCCTTGGTTTCAAGGGTGGGACCGCACTCATGTTATTCCATGACCTGCCCCGGTTTTCGGTGGACCTTGACTTTAATCTTTTATGTCCCGGGAAGGAAGAAGAGATTAATGAGAAAGTCCGGGAAATACTTACACGCTACGGGACAATTTTCGATGAGGTATCAAAGTTTCACGGGATGCTTGTTGTTTTGAATTACGGAGTCGGAGAACGGAGGCTTAAAATCGAGATATCAAACAGGCAATTTGATGATCATTATGAACTCAGGGATTTTCTGGGGATTACTGTAAGAGTTATGGTCATGCCGGATATGTTTGCACACAAGCTGTGCGCCCTGCTTGACCGCAAGTCGATGGCAGGCAGGGATCTTTTTGATTGCTGGTTTTTCATGGCTCAAAGGACTCCTGTTAATAAGGAAATAGTTGAATCGAGGATGAAAATGCCGATGTCTGATTATTTACAGTTGTGTCTTGACCGTCTGGAGGGTTTAAGCGACAGGGGTTTACTTCAGAGGATGGGTGAACTGATGGATGAGGAGATAAAGATCTTTGTGCGCACGAAGCTGCGGACGGAGACTATCGGATTGATGAAGCTCTACAGGGAGTATCCTATATACAGTTGATTATTTTGAGTTAGTATGGCAAAAAGGAATTATCTGTGCAGTCCGCACATGGGGGGCGGGGAGATGAAATACGTTCAGGAGGCGTTTGGCAGTATCAGTCGGCAGTATCAGTCGGCAGTCGGCAGTATCAGTTGGCAGTAGTGTTGGCAATGTATGCTCGTAGAGCATAAAGAATTGTAGAACAAGACGTTAATATATAGTGATGGTCGTAGACCATCAAGAATTGTATGCCAAAGAAAGTATTCGTCAGCGGTTGTTTTGACATGCTCCACTCGGGTCATGTGGCCTTCTTCGAGGAGGCGGCCACACATGGCGACCTGTACGTGGGTATCGGGTCGGACCGCACCATAAATGACCTGAAAGGCCGGCGCACCGTCAACGGCGAGCGCGAGAGGCTCTATATGATAAAATCGCTCCGGTTCGTGAAGGACGCCTGGATCAACAGGGGCTCGGGGCTGCTGGATTTTGAGGAGGAGCTGAGGGAGATCCGTCCCGATATCTTTTTTGTCAATGAGGATGGCTATACTCCTGACAAGAAGCGTCTCTGTGATGAGCTGGGGATAGAGCTGGTGGTGAGCCGGAGGGTGCCGGTGAACGGGCTGCCGCCCCGGAGCACCACGGCCCTGCGCAGCGAGTGCCGCATACCGTACCGTCTTGACCTGGCCGGCGGATGGCTTGATCAGCCGTATGTATCGAAATTCTGGCCCGGGGCGGTGCTGACTATCTCGATTGAGCCCGACCTGGAGTTCAATGACCGCAGCGGGATGTCGAGCTCCACACGCAAGAAAGCGGTGGAGCTGTGGCATACGGATATCCCCGAGGGCGATCCCAACCTGCTGGCGCGGACGCTCTTCTGCCTGGAGAACCCGCCCGGAACAACCTATGTCAGCGGCTCGCAAGATGCGATAGGGATAGTCTTCCCCGGGCTGAACCGGCTGGACTATGCCTCCGGCGAATACTGGCCGGAGAAGATCACCACGGTGGATGACCCTGAGGTGCTCGACTTTATTGAGCGGCACCTGTGGTTTATCACCCTGCCTCCCAGGGCGGGCGATTTCAATGTGCTGGACCAGACCAATATCACCGTTGAGGGTGCCCGTGCACTGGCCGGGGCTGCCGATGAGGTGTGGGAGGCTGTCCTGGCAAGGGACCTGGGAAAATTCGGCAAGGGATACAAAGCCTCCTTTGATGCCCAGGTGGCAATGTTCCCGCTGATGAAGAGCCGGGTGGTGAGCGAGACAATTGACCTCTATAAGGACCGGGCGCTGGCGTGGAAGCTGGCCGGAGCAGGTGGCGGGGGATACCTGGCGCTTGTCTCCGAGAGACCGGTTGAGAATGCCATCCGGGTGAGAATAAGAAGGAGACAGGTGGGGTCGTATTGTGATGAAAGCAGGTCGTAGACCTGCAAGAATTGTAAAAGACAGGCCCCGCCCACCCGCCCTTCATTTGTGGGCGAATGCATATACAATTCCTCAACCTCTACAAGGTTGTCCATAATATGACAGATCAAGACCGGAAATAATGAGTAGCAGAACAGCAGGAAGGCCAGATTTCTGGTTGCAATTTTCACGGAAATTGCTATCTTTGATTTATGTATAGTTCAGAATTAAAGGCATTTATCAGGGAAAAGAGCAGCCTGTTCTGGTCTGTTCCCGAGGATAAAAAGGAGGAGATCAGTCCTGCCCTGCTGGTAGAGACAATTCTGAATTACGGTTCAATGGATGACGTAAGAAAACTTATCAGGCTGATGGGGATGGATGAGGTTTCCAGGATTTTCTTTAGTGCAAAAGGAAGGCAAAAGTTAAACTATTATCCTGCGATTTACCACTATTTCACACTCTTTTTTAAGAAGTATTCTAATGTCAAACCGCCTGAAAAGGTTCAGGAATTGTTTCCTCCACTTAACCATATCAGGGGGGATTAATCAATTATACCTGGACTCTGTCAGTGTCGTCTGTTGGCAGTTTCCTGTCATCATAGATTTTTCTTAATTTTACGGAAATATCGTTTATGTCAAAAACAGCACTTATAACCGGCGTGACCGGGCAGGATGGCGCCTACCTGAGCGAGTACCTCCTGAAAAAAGGATACACGGTACACGGCATCAAACGCCGCGCATCGATGTTCAACACCGAGAGAATAGACCACATCTACCAGGATCCGCACCTGGAGCACCGTAACTTCATACTGCACTACGGTGACATGACCGACTCGATGAACATCACCCGCATCGTGCAGGAGGTTCAGCCCGATGAGATATACAACCTCGCGGCGATGAGCCACGTGAAGGTTTCGTTCGACACACCCGAATATACCGCCAACGCAGACGGCATAGGCACTCTGCGCTTGCTGGAGGCGGTGCGGCTGCTGGGGCTTTCCGGCAAATCACGTATCTACCAGGCTTCGACATCGGAGCTCTACGGGTTGGTACAGGAGGTGCCGCAGAAGGAGACGACACCCTTCTATCCGCGGTCGCCCTACGGCGTGGCCAAGCTCTACGCCTACTGGATCACCGTCAACTACCGCGAGGCGTACAGGATGCACGCCAGCAACGGCATCCTGTTCAACCATGAGTCGCCCATCAGGGGCGAGACCTTCGTGACGAGGAAGGTGACGCGGGCGCTGAGTCGCATAGCCATGGGCGTGCAGCAGAAGATGTACATGGGTAACCTGTCGGGCAAGCGCGACTGGGGCCATGCGAAGGATTATGTCAGGGCGATGTACCTGATACTGCAGCAGGATGAGCCGTCGGATTACGTGATTGCCACAGGAGTTACAACGACTATACGTGATTTCATCAAGCTGGCTGCGGCTGAGATAGGGCTGGAGATAGTCTTCCGCGGCGAGGGGGTGAAGGAGACGGGACACGTTGTTGCTGTTGACGAGAAGAGGTTTGTGGCGATGGTCGGGGACGAGTTCCTTAGCGGGATGAAGGAGAAGGTGAAGAGGGAGGCTGATATTGTGGGTGTTGACCCCGCATATTTCCGTCCCACCGAGGTTGATCTGCTTATTGGTGATGCCACGAAGGCGCGCACACGCCTGGGCTGGGAGCCGCGGTATGACCTCGCGGGGCTGATAACCGATATGATGGAAGGGGACGTCAAACTGGTTAAAAAGGAAGTTTATCTTAAAAGAGGAGGTTTCTATACGCCGAATTATTTTGAGTAGGCAGTACCAGTCGGCAGTCGGCAGAAGCTCGTAGAGCTTCAAGAATTGTAGGGCAGAAGATACACCTGAGAGTTGGGAAGCTCGTAGAGCTTCAAGAATTGTAAAAGAGATGTTAAATACAAATTCCAAAATATACGTCGCCGGCCACCTGGGACTGGTTGGATCGGCAATCACCGCGGCCCTGAAACGGAAGGGATACACCAATATTATCGGTCGTTCCTTTGACGAGCTCGACCTTCGCCGCCAGGCGGACACCGAAGCCTTCTTCGCCGCCGAGAAACCCGAGGCAGTGATCCTCTGCGCCGCGAAGGTGGGAGGCATCATGGCCAACAACACCCTGAGGGCCGAGTTCATCTATGAGAATCTCATGATACAGTCGAATGTGATCCATGCCGCATATCTCAACGGCGTTAAGAAGCTTGTTTTTCTCGGGAGCAGCTGTATTTACCCTCGCGACTGTCCGCAGCCGATGCGTGAGGATCATCTGCTCACCTCGCCGCTGGAGTACACCAATGAGCCCTATGCCATTGCGAAGATCGCCGGTTTGAAGATGTGCGAGGCGTACAACCTGCGCTACGGCACCGACTTCATTGCGGTGATGCCCACGAACCTGTACGGTCCGCATGATAACTTCAATCTCACCGGCGGGCATGTGATGCCCTCGCTGATGCGCCGCATCCACCTGGGCAAGCTGCTGGAGAACGGCGATTTCTCCGGGATCAGGGCAGATCTCGCAAGAAGGCCGGTGGAGGGTTTCAATGGCAGTGAACCGGAGGAAGAAATCATGAAGTTGTTGGAACAGCAAGGGATAAGAGAGTCTGGCGGTCCTGCGGTCCTTCGGTCGTGCAGTCCTGTAAAGGTGCAGGTCAGTGTATGGGGGACTGGGAGGCCGTTCAGGGAGTTCATGTTCAGTGGCGACATGGCTGATGCAACGGTCTATATCATGGAGAATATATCTTTCCGGGATGTGGTTCCTGAGGGTATGGAGGAGATCCGGAACACGCATATCAACATTGGCACGGGCGAGGAGATAACAATAAAGGATCTCTCGTTGTTACTGAAGGAGACAACGGGGTTCCGGGGCGAGCTGGTGTTTGACACCTCGAAGCCTGACGGCACGCCGAGGAAGTTCCTCGATTCATCGAAGCTGCGCAGCCTGGGGTTCAGGCATGCAACCTCGCTGAAGGAGGGAGCGATGAAGATGTATGAGTGGTATTGCGGGGATCGATAAGGAGTTGGCAGTTGGCAGTACCAGTTGGCAGTTGGCAGTACCAGTCGGCAGTACCAGTTGGCAGTACCAGTCGGCAGTCAGAAGAAGCTCGTAGAGCTTCAAGAATTGTAGGGCAGACAATACTCCTGAGTTGGGGAAGCTCGTAGAGCTTCAAGAATTGTAGGGCAGAGAATACCCCTGAGTTGAGGAAGCTCGTAGAGCTTCAAGAATTGTAGACCAATGATATAACCAATGAATATGGTCGTATTCTAAGATAAAAACAAGCAGCTTGAAAGATTTTTCGAGTTTTTTATGACTCAAAAAACTTTCAAGCTGCGTACTGGCACAAAGGAACATATGGCGATCCTCTCCTGACAACGGCAAACACCCT
>Ga0209723_1001200_pt1 | contig 42143 bp, 33 predicted proteins | sample BiotimSIPDNA_2_FD_185750 | JGI IMG/M metagenome (GOLD analysis project Ga0209723, IMG submission 185750) | Anaerobic biogas reactor microbial communites from Washington, USA - Biogas_R2 time_0 SIP DNA (SPAdes) (version 2) | ecosystem: Engineered > Bioreactor > Anaerobic > Unclassified | place... | reverse complement strand
TCCTTACCTGTTGATCCGTAACCATCAGAAATCTCCTAACTTAAGGAAATTCTGATAGTCTATTGTCTTTTGCTAATGTCCGGAATCTTTATTTGTCGCTAAAGGTAAGAATTATTGTCGCTGATCAACCGTTATTCGTTTTCATTATTTTATACGCTAAAGCAACACTATTGATGCGGGATCTATGTAATCCGATCACCCCAGCCAAAGCACTCTGTGTTTCCTGTTTATCATTATCAGATATCCAAGTTCCATCTGCATTCAACCTCCCGGAAAGTACCCGAAAATAATATTCAAAACGAGTGGCAAGATACACTGATCCTACGGCCGCGGGGGGGGAAAGAAATCTTCCAGAAGCGACCATTTTCAAGGCATAGGCAATATGCTCCTTGTGCCTGTCTGGGAATGCATCTGAAGGCTTAGATTGCGTCATATCATCTGCGGCTTTGTTCATAACATGATAGGGGCTGGACAAATTGGGTATAAGATGCCTCGTATCTCCTGCGCCAATGTTTGGATACCAGTTGGTAATATAAAATTTAGCTTCTTCCGTAGGATTCATAAGATTACGTTTAGATTTTCATGAATTGTATCATTCACATAAATTAGGATTCATTCTCCACCTTCGAAGCATACGTCTTAAGCCACGTATTTTAGGATTGACATTTAATCTAAATAATTCATGTTGCCCTCGATAGATAAACCTCGCCAGTTTTGCTGGACTTTCATGTTCCTTGACACTTTTAAGCAAACGAAGAATTAATTTTCGAGCTACCTTTCTTTTAGGGCATTTTATCCATATTTCCGCAAATAAACAACAGGTGCAAAAGCTATTACGCGGATTAATAGCACCTAACTTGCTAATAAACTGTTCAATATAATCAACTTGCCTGTCATTGATATTCCATTTTGCATCTTTTATTATATCAATTAATGTAGATACTGTTACGAGAGTAAAATCATATCCCCATAAAAACAACTTTTTGGTTGCGAGATTATATTTCTTTGTATATTTCTCATCAACGTCTTTAATGAAGTGAAGGATGACCTGCGACCATACATTCTGTATCTGCAATTTCGCAGCCAAAGCTCCATACAATTGATCGTCAGTCCAATATATTATATTATTCTTTTTTGCAATTGCTACTGCATCGGCATTGGGAGGTCTCATTGCTTGAATCAGTTGCTCTCTTGATTCAGGCTCAAACTCTAATAAGGCCCGGCCACCTTCGATTGAGCAGTGATTGATCAGTGCAGTGAGCAATTCTTCAAGTGAATTGATCCAATTAGCATGTTCCGTAGGGGTGACTCGTTGGACTACCAATTCCCCATTTGAAATACCTAAATAAAGATCAGATCGTTTATTTGCGCAAGCGAGAGTTATGGTTTTTCGTAACTCAAATAAAAGAGACTCAGGGATAATTAAATCAAACGGCAACTCGTCAAGAGATTTATAAATATCAAGCATGAATATCGTTGCAATAGCTGTTTCGTCAATGACAATTCTACAATTTTTTGAAAGAGTTTTAAGAGCAGTCTCAAATTCATTGGTGATCTGTTTACAAACAAATATTTTGTGTTTTGGAGAAGCTGCAAAATACAGCATGGTTTCAAGAACTGATTTGCCCATGAAGTTTGCAAAATTAACGATTGGCAATAAACCCCGTTGATATAAATCTTCAACTGCTTTTTGCTGTTTCTCCTGACTTTGCATGTATGTTCTTATCTCTTTTAGAGACTCTTGAATATCCGTATGAGCGTCCATTTTAGCTGGGACACGAAATTCCTGCATTAAAGGATTCTCAGGGAATTCCATACAAAAGTTTTGTAAAAGCTTTGAAGCTACAAATGAATACTTGTCATGTATTTCAAGAATATTTCCTTCTCTATGGTTTATTAATACTGTTTCGCCAATACTTTTCCCTAAAAGGCTTTTACTAATAATGTGGTCAGGAGGATATTCGTTTCTTTGCAATGAGGGAGATGGGCCATCTTCGATTATGTGAGTTCGGATTTGATCGGAGTCATGAAGTTTATATATAACGGCACTTCCACATTGGACTATTGAAGGTTTTACCTGAGATACATTTTCCTTCTCTCCGCCAATGACACTTATAATCAGGAGATGACGGATCTCCATATCATCTGGAAATTTTCTCCAGACGGAATAGGCATAACTTATTACATTTTCAGAATTACCGGATAAACTTAAAGCATGGACAACTCTTCTTCCGTAAGAAGGATCTGGTACTTCTTCGATGGACGGTAATCTATCAGGACATCTTTCAATGAAATCTTCTTGGCCAATCTGTGAACTCAATATTGAAAGATTCATTCTCATTTCTTTGTCATCAGGATTACGCCCTAACCATTCTGTCATTAATTTAAACGCTTCATTAAATTCATGACATTGTATGTAAGCCTCCATCTCAATAATATAACAGCATCTTTCATGAATTCCATTACTCCTTAGCTGGGTACAGAAATGGATAATATAGCTGTATTCTTTAATATGAAGTGCAACTTGCAAAAGATTGCGAGTATCACAGTTAAAATCCAAAGGTGATGTAATTCGTTTCCAGATATTAAACGAAAGTTGATAGTGCTTAATCCTATCAGCACAAATTGCAACTTCTCTTTCGAAATAATAATTAGGTTTTAAGGATGAAGAATGGGCTATTTGTTCACATAAATGTGTCGCATTTTCCGAACTAATTGAATTTGAAGAGATATTAATAAACATAAGGGCAAGTTGTTTTTGATAGAGAGGCACCGCTGTGGGAGTTATTCCCTCAACAAGATTGATAGCATCCTGATTTCTATTTAGTTTTAATAGAATTTCAGAAGTAAGTCTCAATAAATCATATCGATGCGGTTTGGGATAAACATCGTCAATTTTATCACACCAAGGATTCAGAATAGATAGGGCTTTCTCTAGATCACCTTCCGCAGAACGTTGAAATAGCATATTTGCGAGTAAAAAAGAAAGACTTGAATGATTTGAAGTGAATTCATATCTCTCTAAAATCCTAATTGCTTCTGCTCTCTCTCCATCTGCTTCATGCTGTAAGGCATAGGCAGCAATGATCTCAGGGTAATTACTATTGCATCGATAAGCTTCTTCTAAATCAGATAGAGCTTCTGATTCCAGACTTAACATTCTTTTTGCAGTTGCCCTATTATATAAAAATATCCCTTTTCGATTAGCTGGATCATTCACATGTAATTTATCTAAGCAGTTAGTTAATATATTCTCAACCTGTTTAATGCGATGTATGTTACGTGGTATAAGTTTTGTACCACCACAAATTATCGCCATTTCTCTTTCCTGAGCCAGTATCGAAACTGCATATGCCAATCCAGCCTCAATCCAATCGGGTTGACTTATCCATGATATTTTACTATAAATCTCACTTCGTTTGTAAAATCCTTGTTCATGAGCAAGGCCACTTAGAGCATATGCTATTTCAGCATCTCTACGCAACTTCGGGGGAACAAGTTTTCTTGCATCTTTAAAAGGATAATCTTTGGACAAGGATTGGAGATATAGAGCATATGCTCGATTATAATCTGGATATTCGTTTATAATGGCAGAAGTGATTTCTAAGGATTGGTCATATTTGCCGCCTAAAATAAATCCCAAAGCTCTATTGGCTCTTGCTTCTTTCGTTGATATCCAAGAATCTGTTGCTTTGATATATTCTCTTGAGGCTTCTTGTGGCCGATTCATTGCATACAATGCATTGCCAATATTTGCATGAAGTCGATATTCGAGGCGTGGCATTAATTCATTTGCCCTCTGCTCTAATATGACTTTGTACATCTCAATTGCAACCTCTGGTCTTCCTTGTTTGACATATGAAAATATCGAAGTGATCTCTTTGTCCAACGTTGTGAATGTTTCGGTTTCAGGTATTGTTGTGTCATGTTGTCCCAGAGGCAATGTAGAGCCTATAAGAATTTTTACATTTTCGGTTGCCTGAAGAATGCTGATTATATCATTAGTGTGCTGAATACTCTTTAAAAAAGATACGTTTTTTGCGATTAAATCCTTTTGACAGGATTCGATATCCTTTTTTAAATCTTTTAAAAGTGGAATTAGAAAGGCATGATTATCACTAGAATCATAAAATATAGGTTCAATACGATAGCGTGCATTGAGTTTTTCTTTGACAGCAGCAATGGAAGCGGATTTATCTGGCTTGGGTAAAATGGCATAATGTCTGGGATATCCCTCTCCAAGGCATGATGTCAAAAACTTAAGCGGACCCATAAATTCTTCGTCACTAAGACTGAACCCAATAAATACAACTTTAAACGTAAAGATGTGCTTCAGGATATGAATCAGATCATTTCTAACCATATATCGACTATCATAATCTTCTTTTGCAAGAACAATACCTTTAGGATTCTTGATTGAACCATGAACGTGCAAGAAATGCGTTTGTGCATCTCTTGAGCCTATAGAATCAAAAATATCCGAAGACGATTGAGGTTCATAGAAGTCTAGTTCTACGTAAGGTTTAGCATGACTCGACTCATAAGCAACTTGCAGAATACGATCATAATTTGTAGTTAGAAAGTGTTTAAAAGGAAGTTCTGTTAATACTTGATGAAATTCATCATAAGTTGGATTAAATGGGCCAAATATCTTATCTAGAAACGTATAGAACTTATCTTGCCCTAATATTTTTTTGATTTTATTCGCACAAACTAGCGGGTCTTCGATAATGAGTGATTCAAGAACGTCTTTTTGGGTTGAATCCACGTCTGTTGTTTCTTCACAAAGCAATTTGAGTAATGTTGTCCAGTTTGGATATTTTACACGACAACTACTACCAGCTCCGACTATAGCAATAGTATCGCCTTGTGCTATATCGTTCACAAAGCGTTGATATACATCAGACTGAGTATGTTTGGGATGCTCTTGGTTCATCATCTATTCCAAATGCTTTACTTCATACCCCTTGTCTGCCAGATAGTCAGATATAACCTTCCGATGACAAGTTGAAGCATATTTTTCACAGCATAACAGACAAAACGGTATATTTAGCTCATATAATCTCGAACACAGAGAATCCTTATTTTGTTCCCAATGCAATTGAAATTTTGGCTTCCAGTCTTTATCCTTCATGAATGGATTACCTAATTCAGGAATCCAGATGTATTGGATGCCTTCACGTTCAAGAAGCCCTTGGATACCTTTATTGGGATCTTTGCCTTTGGCATATATTCCCATAAAAGCACGTTCGGGGCTCAATCTTACATCGACAACTGCCTTAATATCAGCCTTTTTCAGAAGGTCGATAAACTCGCTGGGTTTTCTGCCACCATAACCAATTGTGTATATTTTCATATCTTATCAACCATATGGAAGGGATTATGAAGGTTGTAATTCACCGTTCTGTATTTCCTCATCAGCTGCGCCAGACAATTCTCCTAATTCCAGCAATTCTGCTGCTTTACTCATAGGGATTGCTTCGACATTTTTTAGACTTCTTTGCATTACGCGAGTCCGTGTTGCCGTTTCTTCTATTGTATTTGATGCTGTATTAAGCTGTTTCTTCACTTTATCAAGCACTTCGCCAAATTTTCCGAATTCTGTTTTAACTGCTCCAAGAATTTTCCAAACTTCACTTGACCGCTTTTCAATGGCCAAAGTTCGAAACCCTAATCGTAGACTATTAAGAATTGCAGAAAGAGTGGTCGGACCTGCTGGGACAATTCGATATTTTTGCTGCAAAACTTCATGCAAACCAGGCTGTCTTAGAACCTCACTGTAAAGACCTTCCGTTGGTAAAAACATTATGGCAAAATCGGTAGTTATAGGCGGATTCACATGTTTATCACAAATTTCTTTGGCACATTTTTCTACGCCATCGGTTAATTCCTTCGTAGCTTCTTTTACGGCATTTGCATCTGCAGATTCAAAAGCCTGCATCAATCGTTCGTATGCTTCTTTTGGAAACTTGGCGTCAATTGGCAACCATACAGGATGTTCCCCGTTTTCATTTTTGCCTGGCAAGCGAATCGCAAATTCGACACGTTCTCGTGTATTTTCTTTAGTTTGGACATTGGCTGCATATTGGTCAGGTGTAAGAATCTGCTCGAGAATTGCTCCAAGTTGGATTTCTCCCCATGTCCCTCGCGATTTCACATTAGTCAGTACCCGTTTTAAGTCTCCTACACCGGTTGCAAGATTCTGCATTTCTCCAAGACCGCGGTGTACGGCTTCAAGTCTTTCGCTAACAATTTTAAAAGATTCACCAAGCCGCTTCTCAAGAGTGGCATGTAGTTTTTCATCAACGGTCTTACGCATTTCCTCCAATTTCTGTTCATTGCTTTTCTGGATATCCTTGAATTGGTTTTCAATCTTATCGCGTAGTACATTGCTTTCAAGCCTACTTGTGGCAATAAGGTCATTTATAGTCTTTGTCACTTCGGCAAGCCTTTCCTTTTGTGTATTACCAAGGCTATTGATAAGGGTTACTAACGAGTCATTGACCTCTTTTTGTGTTTTCTTAACCTCTTCTTTGAGACCCGCAATCTCAGTTCGATTCTTCTCTATAACCTGATTCATCCCTGTTACAACTTCACCAAGGCGTTCCTTCTGCACATTACTAAGAGCAGTAATGGTGTTGACAAGCATATCATTTGATTGTTTTTGTGATTGGCCAATCTCTTCACGTAATAATTTTGCCGAGGCAGCAGCCTCTACGCGACTTATTCGCATTTCTTGTCTCAAAGCAGATTCTATATCGATCCTCGTAAAAACGTTTATTAAATAAAGGATCTTCCAAACAAGAGCTATTACTATTATTGAAAAGATAATATTTATTATGCATGTTATCAAAGATAATATTTCCACAGTTTATACTCCTTTCAATTGATCGGGAGAGCTTCGACCACTTTTTTTAGATCATCAATATTATCCCACTGCATTGCTCCCTGTGGCAGAGGCTTTGTGAAATCTACTAATGCATCAAGTAACACTTCAATTGTTTTCTTTACAGCGTCCTCCGATTTGATCCTAGTGAGGGCATTATAGGGTTTTTCTTCTTTACACTCTTTATTCAGATAGGCCTCTTCAAAATTTGGAACAGAAGCTATAATACGCACGCCAGCCTTTGATGTCGAGGTTATCTCTTTAATACTAGTGTTGTGAGCCCATGCAGAATTTGCTTTTGTTGTCCCATCCTTAGATTTATATGTGGGTCGGTCACTGTCATGCAGGATGGCGTAAGGAGTACCAAACTGATTGAGAATTTTTGCCAACGGCACAATAGTTGCCTTGCCCCTTGCTCGTATGATATGAATATCCCCATACTTATTGGGCATCATAGAAGCTAGCATGTTGAATGCTGTGTATTCGGTATCACCCTCCACCACAATAGTTTTACCACCAAAAAAGAATTCTGCGACATAAGGATCACAAATATTCAAAATCTTAAGGTCTTGTTTGTCGTCGTTAGTAAATTTAGCGACTTCAGGCCTGAAGATTGTTGTTCCTGACACTTGACCCTGTTGAGACATTTCAACGCGCACAATTGTTGTATGGTCACGTGAAAAGTCAACAAAACAAGGAGAATGTGTTGTAACCATAATTTGCCAGTTCTTAGTCATCGCTGGGAGCCCATATAGAAGCGAGCAGGCTTCACGGATGGCATTTGGATGCAGACAAATCTCAGGCTCGTCAAGAAGTAATACATGCGGCCTTTCTGCATCTCCTTTTTTCTTTTCTCCTGATTCAGCAAGTAATCGTAAAGCTGTCCATAATAATGTACGCCTTGCTCCACTGCCTTGCTTATCTATTGTACTGAGATATCCATCCTTTTGTCCCATCAGAAGTTGAGCATCTGCCTTAAAGAGATTAATTGCCTTGTCTATGTCGTCTTCAGGTCTAGCATCAAAGATTATTTGGTGATCAGGAAAAACCCGTTCGATTGCTGCTGTGAGATCAGCTTGGACTTTTTCAATATGCTGTTGACTTTCTCCGATTATCTTTTTCTGGAGTTGAATAATACTCGCCAGCAATTTAGCATAGTCGGATTCTTTATTTGCCTTTGAATCATCTTTATGTGCTTTAACCCGTTCTTTGATAGCTGTCATTAGAAGTTTAACTATTGCTTCTGCCTGCGCATCAGGGGAATCAAAAGCGTTGATTCTGTGAGGCTGTGGCCTTCTTGAATTTGCAATACCAGCAGCACCCCATGGGACCTTTTCTTTGTCGGTGTCATCTGCCCAATTGCCTTTAAGTGCGTTAAAGCCGCGACGGATAGGAGGACCAGGCTGAGACCACACCCAACGTTCTTTGACAAGACTTTCTCCTTCGTCGGTTTTAATTATCCATTCTGGGCCAGGAGTGTTATCATAAACAATTGTATGAAGCTCAATTTCTGGAAGTGCATTGGGATCTACTTTTCCACTTGGAAAGTCATCTATCGCTAATTCACCTGCTTTAGAACCTTCTGACATTACAAGTTCATATGCTTTTAATACAGAACTTTTGCCAGTGTTATTAGGACCAACAAGAACGACAATATCGTCGAGATCGATTGTAACAGGAGAAGGTCCTATGCAGCGAAAATTTTTAATAATCAAACGAACAAGTCGCGGGCGAGGGCCAAGCTCAATTATATCATCTACCTTCGTTTTTGCTTTTGCTTTGGGTGGCATGAATCATTCTCCATATCAAAAAAAGATCATAAAAAGACAATATTGTATTATGTTAATCATTCCAAAACCGATTTAATAAATGCATCTGCTGGGTCGGCATAGAATTCAATGCTTATTTTTGTTGCCATTTCATCTGACAGATTAAAGAGTGACTTGCGGGACGATATCGGCATCAGCAATGTTGTGGCTCCTTTTTCAACCGCAAGCTCTGCAATGGCTACTGGATTGGAAATATGTTCAACTGAGCCACCCAAATTAAGTGCACCCGCAATGATTAATCCGCCGTTAATGCTTCGTTCCAGTAATCCGCTACAAAGTGCAATCAATACTGCCAAGCCAAGTCCTGATCCAGAGCGATCAGCGTCCATAGCTCGTAATTGAATCGAAAACTCATGTGACCTTGGATCTCTATCGCCAACAAGCTCTTTTGCCCTGGTATAAAGATTTTGTTCACCATATCGGACACTTTCGCGAAAAGATGGTGGTATAGGAACATTTAATATCTTTACGCCATTTCCTGGGCCTACTGTCACCTCAATCCGATATAATCCAGGTGACGAATCCTGGCCGCCAGGATTAATTGCCCATACCTGCCCAGGTGGCAAAGGATCACTTTCAATTTTATCTTCACTATGAAGCTCAGGAGTGGAAACAAATTGCTCGACACCTTCAATTCCGAGAAAATAGCTAAAATGTGTGTTACGAAATTCCGTTTTCAATACTCGTTTTTGCTGCTCTTTAACTCTTCGTCGACATTCTAAAGCAAGCTTAACAATTTTCTCCAATTCTTCGTCTGGAACTGTGAGTGAAGGATCTGGAAACAGCAATTTCAATAGTCCACTTATTGTCTTAGTAGCAGCCTCTATATCACGCCCGCTTAATGCCCCTCCCCAATTGACTCTTCCTTGAAGCGAAGATGCCCGGCTTGTTTCACGTAATTTTGTCCAGCATTCAGATAAGAAGTCGCTAACAAGTCCAAATTGATCGGTGAGGTTTTCATGAGGATTAACTTTTGGAAAATCCCAGCCAGGAATATAAGAATGGATTCGGTCCATAAATGCAGTATCATTTCGCATTTCAACCGGCAGTGGGGTAAGCAAGTGGTTAACACGTTGTTGCTGTTGGATATCAATGTCCAGGTTTCCAACCATTACTATGCTTCCAAATGCTCTGATGCTCTCTTTGCCTCGTGAGAATTCACCAGACGCCATATACCCCTTCATGATATTAACACCATCTTTTTGGTCGAATGATATTCCTGATACCTCGTCGAAGCAGACAACATCATAATGGCATACCAAGCCACGTTGACCATTGGCATTATTTACAAACATTTTAGCAACAGTTGCTTTGCCACCAGAAATGAGGTGTGAATAGGGAGATATTTGCTGGAACAAGTGACTTTTTCCAGTACCACGTGGTCCAAGTTCAACAAGATTATAGTTCCGTTCTACAAACGGGATCATTCGAAGCAGTATAACCAGCTTAGCTCTCTCTGAAAGAGATGATGGTTCAAGACCAATTGAACGAATCAAGAAATCCATCCATTCTTCGGTGGTAAACTGTGCCCGGCCTTTTGTTAAAACGCTAAGCACATCAGATTTGGATAGCTGAATTGCCCGAAGGCTTTCAATTGCGAAGGGACGGCCATTTTGTTCCTGAGCAATCGCGGCGTCATATGTAAGTGAGACTTCGGCATAGAAACCATCTGTTAACATTCTCTCATGCTCATGCACCAGCTTATCATCAATCCGAACGTCGCGAAGTTGCAGGCTTGGCAATTCAGCCAAAAAACAGTCATTTTTTGAATCGAGCCTTGCCTTGACAATATCAATAAGCTTAACAGAGCCTTTTTCTCTTGCTCTAGCCTTAAACAATTCCTCTTGCCCCGTTCGCACTGTTCGATCTATCAACTGACGTTCTACCACCTGTAAGCCTTCTGTGATTTCCTGTTCGTCAACAGTAGCACAATAACGGCCCAGTAGAAATTCGACTACATAAGTTGGTACCGGATACATACGGCTATACTTGCGAACTAAATCTTTCCTTACAAGATAACCATCGAATGCTGATGCCGCTATTTGATCTAATTTATCAAGTTCCATAATTTACTCCTCACCGCCAACTGTTGTTGCTTTTTTAGCCACAACACGGCCGTTAGTGTCCGATAGCACAACACTTACAGTTGTGCCAATTAGTGATTCATTTTCTACAAGTAAACCAGCCTTACCATCGGCATCCAATGATTTTGCAGATGTGATGCTTGTGCCGGGATCGCCAACTTTCGTTCGTATATCAACCTGAAGGGGTGTTCCTGCCGGCTCGACAAATACCCGACAACGCATACCAACCCACTGGATATCTACAATATTTACTACCATGTCTGCTACACTTAAATCTAAGGTAAACTCTAAATCCGGTATAAGACATTCCTGAAGACTTATGCCTCCGTGTGCATAATCAAATCCATTTCCAAAACACCGTATACCAACTCCAAATGCGAAGACCTCAAATTGATTCCAAAACCAGCCCGCTGTCGGTATAGTTACTTGAGCGTCTTCTTTTATCAGAGCACAACGTGACCAACGACTTTCAGTAAGGTATTTTGGAAGTGTACAACTGGGTAGTCCTCCTGGCATGAGGAGCCATCCATGGTCTGTAACAACTCGCACCTTGTTCCATCCAGCATTTAACAATGTTTCGATTCGATCCATTACTAATTCAAGTTGATCTTCGATTCTATTGGCTAATTTGATCTGGAGATTGTGCCCTAATTTGTCGAACTCTCCGTATTCTGTCCATGCACGGGCATGTTGGGCTTGTGGCTGTCCGATCTCTCCTGCGGACAACCACTGATAACCGGCATTCTGTAATAATTTTCGCAATCTATCGGGTGTAAGTGGCTGATTTGTGTCTGCCGTTTCCGGTAAGAAATCTTCATTAAGCCGATGACCTGTGATTTGATCAGAAACAGGCAGGACAGCAGCTTTTGCTGTAGCAGTTACAGTTGGAGTTGCTGCCCATCTTCGTCCTTGTGAAACTTTGAATTTACGATCCTCGGCAATTTTTGCTAATCGCTGTCCGATATCATAACGAAGACCATCCACAAAAAGAATGCAAGTACCCAACTCAACTGATACTGATTTTTGCTCTTTATCGTTTTTATTCGGCAATGGATTTCCTGCAACCAGCTTCTGAAAATGTTCAGCAGTATCTTGAGCCCACGGCAAGTATATAACACGGGCAGCCGTAGACACTGCATCATGATCTACTGCGGTTTTCACCTCTGCCAAAGCCTTAAGCGTTGTATCGTCAGCTAAGTATCCGCCCTGAATATATAAGTCCGCCATTGCTTTTGGCGAATCCCCGCCCAAGGCTATACTTGTATGTTTTGCTGCTGCAGCCAAATGCTTGGTAGCTTTTGCCAGCGGGCTCATTCCTAATTTTGCCCAGACCCATTCTCTTCGCCCGGCATGTTCATTTTCCAATTGTTCCAGTCTGTCTCTTGCTTTTGGAGGGCTTTCATCTGCAAGCCCCAACAAGGATTTACGCAAATTCTCTTCGGCTTTAGAATTTTCATCCGGCCATGTTTCTTTATTGAAAATAAGCACACTCGGCTTAGCCCGCTGCAATAACTCAGGGATTCCAGGATATAAAACAGGTGCCTCAGCAAATCGTTCCCAGATACCTATCCAAGTCCCTTCACGAAGCCCGAGTCTTTCTCCGCCCACGAGTTCTCCATCCGTTTCGGGGTCAAAGCCGTATTCTGCTTTACAGCGAGATCGAAATGCTGACCAGCGGGATTCATCCCATTTATCCCGTACACCTCTGGGATCGTTTAGCCATTCCAATAGATTTCTCGGCGTGTCTTCAATCATTAATTTGTCAAAGTCCTCGGCCTCAAGCCGTTTACCCCGCAAACGCGACAGAGGCGTTATAGCAAGCTGAGACAAAGCTCCCAGCATGGCTCGTTTTGTTTGATTATCTTTAGAAACATCCAGTTCCAGGCCGCCATCCTCGGAAACAAAAAACGCTTCTACTGTCCAGTCCTTGCCATTACGCTGACACCAAACAGTGCCGCGATACTGCAATTCCACAAGAGGCTTTAAGCTATCCGGGCATCCCTCAACATCTCGAAGCGTTTGCCGGCTAACATTCGGAATATAAATTACAGGTACTGCGTCTTCTGGAAAAGAAACCTCCGCCAACACTCGCTCAATGACACATCGTATCCAAATAGCCGGGCCTTGACGCTGCTCAGGCAGATAACTGCCCAACACAAAAAGTTGGGGCATGATTTGCTTCAATTGCGGAATAAGTGCCTGCCATTGACCATCGGCATCAGGCCACAATATAGCTGCTGGCGGTGCCTCACCGGGGATATGCCGGGTTGCAGATAACAGGGACTTCTGCAATGCTTCTATGAGTGTTGACTGTGCTTTCTGATGTTTCACATCATTTCCTTTTTGAATTACATCTCAATATAAATTTTAAAGAAATTTCACATATTTATTCATCTTTTTATACGACGCTTCGAAAGTCGTTTAGTTGCCATTTCTTCGATTCTGCCGGCTACTTTTGCAATAAGATCAAGAGAGACCGTTTTCAAGACAGATGCGTCCCCCAGGTAACGCGAGACATACTGAGAACTTGTGCCGTTTAATCCCATTCGACGTGTTACAAGATAAGCCACAGCCTCAGCTTCGACCTCCACAGCTTTGTGATTCAGGTCGCCGCGGCTTGGCCACCATCCATCGGAATCTCCGCCGAGATGTCCCAGATAAATATGGGCCAGTTCATGGCACAAAACACCGTATCGGCTTGGAAAATCTAATTCGCTGTGAATGCCAATACGCATTTTATAGTCGCCTTTACCATAGGCCAATGTGGCAAACCCAGCATTTGTGGAAGATAGAGATTTGAAATCTACACGAATGTTATCTCTTTCCACAGCATTCATTACTGTTCTCTCAAGCCACTGCGGCTCCCATTTTCCCTTAAATGTGGCAAAGTTTTGCAGCTCCTCCGGCACCGGATCGCCTTCGGTCTGGTCGAGGTCGTAAACCAGCATTACCGGATGCATCGGGGCTAATATTAACATGGGGCGAGCATCTTCAATGATGCCTCTGTTGAACCGCCTTTGCCAGTCTTTTCGCGTTGCATAAAACCCGCAGCTTGGATTTTGAAGCTTTACCAGCATATTGTTGAAAGGTGCGTAATCCCTGAAATTGGCCATAAAACTGACCATATCCTGAAACGCAGCAGAGTCTCGATAGGCCTTGCTCGATTGAATCAATGCATCAATACTGGATTCAATTTCTTTGCCTGGCTTGACTTTTCCATGAAGCGCCTCGGCAAGGTCTTCCGACTCCAACAAATAGCGAAGATAATTGCGTATTGCCGAAGATACCGATGAACTATCGGCAAGCTGGCCAATCGCATCCCGGAGCACCCAGCGTGCTTTGAGGCCTATCTTTTCATCTAAAAGTTGTATCAACTCCCAGGCAGACGGCTGAGAATATGACCTCAAAACGGCCTGAATCGCATCGACAACAGGCTCGATTTCGATTTTATCGTCAAACAGAGATAACTGTTGTTGCTCTGTCATTTCACACTCTCTTTATTTGCTGCTTCACGGGCCTGTTGTTTGGCTTGGTGGGTGTAATGGCAGGCGTTGAAGCGTTCGCCTTTGAATTCCGGGCCACCTGTGAAATCAACTGTATTCGCATCCCAGCCCCAGAACCAGGGGTATTCGTTTTTGGGTCTTTGCGGTTCTGTGCCACGGTCTTTTTCCCATTTGATATTTGGCTTCCATCGCAGGATGCCGGCTCCGGTGCGGCCATTGGATAAATTGGCTGTCATAAATGGACGGATATTCATTCGCACGCCGTCGTTGATGTCCGGCGCCCAGCCGATGGGCTGCTGGTGCAGTGGTTTCCAGCGGACGAAGAGGTCATACGGGGGCTGGCCATCAATAATCGCGATCAACTGCTTTTGAAGCTCTGTGGCAGCAGCCAGACGGTCTTCCGCTCCGCCTTCGCCGCGGCGGACGCCATCCTGCTGCCGGCTGATCCACTCGCCCAGATAGCTGTAGGTCAAGCTTTCCAGCAGCTTTTTGCCCTTGCCGTTGCCCTCGGCCAGTTTGTGGTAGTTGACCAGGGCGTGGAAGCCGTCTCGCCGGCGGCCGTCCCAGATATGCCAGATAAAGGGGCGGTGATGGAATAATTTGCAGTGCTCTTCAAAAAAGGTGTTCCGCAGCCAGTCATCCAGATCAATATCGGTCTTGATGCCGCAGGTAGCCAGTATCGCCAGCAGCCGCTCTGAGGCCGGTTCTTCACCCCGAACCGCCGGAATACAGACAATCCCGTCATCGTCGGCGAATTTCAGCAATTCTTCACATTTTTTTACCAATTCCCGTGCCCGTGTGCTTAGCCGCATATCAGAATCAAGTTCTGCAGGCCAGCGGTAACCAAGCGTCCGAGCAACGGCCGCTTGCAGAGGTTGTGTGGATGCTTCCGGGCGACCATGAAATAACCACTGTGTTGGGTCGTCGCTTTCAGGCTCTGGTAAACCGTTAGGGTATTTTTCCGCCGCCACTTTTTGCCAGCGGTCGAGGTCGAAGGGAACCTTCAGTAGCGTTGGGTATGCAACTTTGATTGACTGATCCACGAGTCGAATTCGTGAACGATATTCATCAGAGCTGCAAAACGCCCAAATTGCAGGCAGATGCTTCATGTCATTCGGAATGATGACACCAAGGTTGTCATCAAAGGATGTGCCAACGTACAGAGTCGCAGGAAGTTGGCCCATTTGGCTAACTGCAACCCCTTGTTTGCCCCACGCGTCCAAGCCAGTGATAACGACTGCAGCTCCTTTTGACTGAAGCTCCCTAATCTTAGCAGCGTCATCACCCCAGAAGAGACAGAATTCCTTGCCAACATAGTCTCCGATATCTTTGAAAGAACTCTGGCGTAGTATCCAGTCCCCGTCAAGTAGTTCCGGCGACAGTTCCCACCAATTTGAGCCAAATCGTGCGTAATCCGTAGTGGAAACACCGTGGTAAACCGAGGCATAGTCCGACAGCCAGCTTTTGCTTTGAACTGCATCGAGAAGTACGCGGTGGTCAGGGTGATGCTGTTGGGCCTCCTGAGAGACACTCAGGACATTATTCATTGCGAGCATCTTTGCTTTGCCGGACGCATCTGTACCGGATACCGTGTCAATTGCACGGAAGCAGTGTGAGTTACTTGGGGGAGAGGCAACCAAGACAAACAACCCAACGTTGACTACTGCGCCCGAGATAGTATCAAATGCTCCGGAACCAAGACGTGCAACCATGGCCCATATATCTTTTACTAAAAGCGATTTGCGAAAGACCGAGTATCGGTCGAGAAAAAGCCAGTTCTGAGGAGAGACAACAGCCATAGCGCCACCCTTGGTTCTGAGTAATGCCAAGCGGGCAAGACAAACCGTTGCCAAGTCCTGCTTTGCTGCCTTGTAGTGTTTGTCTACAAACATCTTCAGTATTTCATCGTGCTTCGTGCGGATCAGATAAGGCACGTTAGTAATAATGAGCGTGTATTCACCCGTCAATATCTCGACGGCCTTGACCATGCCCGCGGCAGCGATAACTCGTTCGTGTAATTCGTCATCATCGGTTTCTGCAGCCATCGCAGCAGCCAGATAGGGCTTGATGGTTTCATAGTCCGCTGCAATAAGATCGGACGGCAGTTGTTTCGGATCAATGAGCGAGCCCAACGTCGATGCCTGCGAAAAAAGCCGATGGAGATTCAACAGGCCATTCTTGATAGCCTCTTTTCCAACCATGGGCATGGGTATACCAGATTCTTCAACCAGTTTGAGCCACTGCTCTTCTGTTGATTGCGGCCCAATACCGCAGCAAGCGACATGCACACCAGGAAGCTGGCGGAAACCTGTTAGTTTCCACGCTGCCAAGGCTAAATTAAACGCCGCAATCTGGGTGCAGCGTGCATCAATCTCAAGACCAAAAACATTGTCTTTCAAAACCGCATCGATGGCGTCACTTACAGACAGGTTTTCTTCCTGCATTCGCAGGCGGATGAGCAGATCAAAGACCGCTACCAGAAAATGTCCACTGCCGCAGCAGGGGTCAAGCACTTTGATTTGGGCGGATAGTTTCGGCCAGCCGTCAAATGTTCCCGATGCCGGCCGCCAGGGGGAGTTATCGTCTTCTTTTACAAACCGCAGGTAATCAAACGTATAGCCGCCCAGAGCTGTCAGGGCCATCGCCTTTCGAAGCTCTTCTTCATTGGTAGCGGACTGGGCCAGTTGCGGATTGGCGGCCAGTACTTTGCCGGCATGCCAGGCCCCGATGGTATTGTGCAGCAAAAACAGCACCATATAGTGCTCGGTAAAAAGCTGTGTGACCGCCGGCAGCGTATCGCCGGTGATCTTCTGGCCGGACTCATTGACTTGGTCTTTCTTTTTGCTTTGCCAGAACTGATAGACCCAGCCCAGAGAATCATCGGCTTTGAAAGTGGCCGGATCAAGTGCTGCCAAAAGCCTTTCCAGTTTTACCTGATGCTCGCGGGCGAGCATCACCGTCAGCAAGGGGTCATCGGGGCGAAATATCTGCGGCAGCATTTGCTGGGCACACCAGCTGGCATACGTCCACAGGTCCGTATCGGCGGCCTTTGCCAGTTCCTCGCACTCCTGTAAGCTGATGGCGACACCGTGTGATGGCTCAATGAGCAGGTCATTTTCTGCCAGAAAACGGGCAAATAGCATTCTGTGCCAGTGTTCATAGGCACATTCATGGGCAAGATGGTCGATTGGGAGTTGGCCTTTGGCATTTTGAATATCTCCAAGCTGACGTGCTCGTGCCCGGAGATGGTTACGCATTTTCCGTTCCTGAACAGACTGATGCTTGTAGGGTTCAAAATGATGGACGGCTATTCCTTCCAGAGCGGCACAAGCCCCGGCCTCGGCCACATCGCGTGCCTCAGTTATCGTTCGCTCCAGCTTATTACGCAGTTCAGTTGATAAAGCAGCCATCGTTATCCTCCCCTTGAAGCCGGCCAATCTAAATATTCTTTAGGGCAACTACCAAATTCGTCTACCAATGCTTTTACCGAAGCTGCATCATCACTACGCCAAACTTCTTCTCTCCAATACTCCGCCTTTGCAAAGGAACAAGACTGATATTCACGGCAGTGAATCGTCAAAACCCGATCTTCCGGGATCGGAGCTTCTTTGATACCCGCAAAATCAATCTTTTCGCTTCCACTAACCCATCCCGCAGGAGTTAAATGGAATTCAGACCATTCATTTGATAAAGACATTGTTTTCTCCTTCCTTTTAAGAAATCACCACTGGACCATCATCCAGTTTATCTAAAAGCTGTTTTTCTGTTTTGGCTAGCCATTCCCTTACCTCGTCTGGCGTGTGGAGAGTGGAACTGCTTAAATGTACATATTGCGTCTTGGGTTCCAGCAATTTGGCCGCGGCCATCGCGGCATTGAGGAACTGCTGGGGCAAGGCATTGATCTTTGTCCGCCATGAGGTCAGCGAGCATCCTTCCAGCGACCGCAAAAGAGCTGTGTCGTCACCCACCTCGATTGCCGGCAGGTTATCAATACCTTCCGAGACTAAAATCCGATTTCGGTCGGCTTCGGCGATCCGTTTCCAGTTTTCATTGGCTGTGAGTTTGTCCATTTCACTCTCATAAAGGCCCTTATATTCACCGTAAACAGTATTAAGAGCATCCCGCAGGACAGTCACAACCTTCTTATGGATTGCCGGCACAGGGTCGCTGTGTTCGAGCAGTCGTCGTTCATCCCGTACTGCATCGGCCTGTTTTTGGAGCTCCGCGGCTTCCGATAGACCAACGGCATGGTGTAAAAATCGACACAGTATTTCCCACGCCGGTTTTCGCTTTGTCGCCAGTTCTGAAGCTTTTGTCCAATCTTTTAACTGTGATGTCAATACATCGTATTGTTTCAAGATTTCGGCAAGCTGCTCATTGCCGGCATAATTTCGCAGCAGGTCAATATGAGCCATCGAAGGCCGGGCGGGCATGGGTGGATTGCCGCCTGCGGTGTCAGCCAGTTCTATCATTGTCACAAGAAATGCTCCGGCCTGAGCCAATTCCTCGCCGGAATTGCATTTAAGACCGGCTGATTGGATCAGTTTTCGCAATTGAATACGCTGCTGGACATCGATTGTAGCCGTTTCCACACGGAATTCTGTAACCGAAATCTTGGCTTGGTCAAGCTGTCCCGTGCCAAGGGCGATTCCATTGGACATTGCCTTGAGGTGGCCGGTTGTGTGCAATACGATAAGCGCTGCATCCACCGCATCTCGCGGCCAACCGTAGGGACTTTCTTCAAAATTAAGGCGCACTTCCTTGCCTTTTTTGCCGGATCCTAACACCGAGAGAATGGCACTGCAGACAGGATGTTTTTCGGGTTTGTCGTTGAAGCCAATGATTTTCAATGCCGCTTCGTCACCATTTTTGGCCCGGGTTATAACACTGTCCCAGCGATCATTGTCCGCTTCACGGAAATTGGGGAACAATCGATCAAGAGATGCCTGAGCCGCGGCACGTACCTTTTCGAATAAATTCAGTTCGAACCGTTCTGTGCCACCGCCCTGGAAAACTTTACTGATATCGATCACCTGATCGATGATCTCATTGCGTCTTACCTCTGCCTCACGCATTCTGGCACTCATGGCGTCACGGGCTTCTCGTCCTTCCTCAGTGCTGGGAGTTCCCTTAAATTCAATCGTTGCTTTGGCCGCTTCATAGTCTGCAATGGCCTTTTTGAGGTCATCCGCACTGGCTTTAGGAACATAGATATAGAGAATAGGATTGTCAACTCCAGCAGCACGAGCATCATTAACGACCGTACTTTCATTTTCTCCCCATCCATCCCGTACCCAAACCGGGATTTCGTGTCCTTTGGCTGTCGGTGGCTGGTCGCCAAAATGCAATGTGAGCTTGCGAGGCTCCTTGCTTCTACCGTGAAGCAGCTTAATGTCACCAATGACTGTATTGAAGGTTGCGGCTATCAAGGCGGTCCGTTTGTGAGAAATACCGGAAAGATCATTCGCAAATTTTGTTTGGCGATTACGAAATTCACGGTCCCATTCGCTGCTTTCCCGGGTTTGAAGACTATAGCCATCATTAAGTTTGATGAGCTTGCCTTCCTGCACCAGTTTATCCAGAACACGAGGGATATCCTTACGGAGGGCTGCTCCATCATTCGCCAGATCGGTGACCAATAAATCTGCCAGCATATCGGGCGTTGCACGAACGCCAATATCAGTCCCTGCTTCCCGCGGAAGTTTACGAATCAGGAAAATCAGTCCGCACAATCTTCGAGCAAGTCTTCCATCTTCCGTGCCGTCTTCAAGTTTGCGAATAGTCTCATCAATTTCACGTAAAAGCACACCCGTTCTAAGCAGGTCCGGTTGGAGTTGCTCAAAAACAAAATCGGCTGCCACAACTGTTCCGAGGGGATCTTCTGCGGTTTCTCGAACCGCATCGTAAACAATTTTAAGCTGTGTTCGAAGCTGTGCTGTTGTTCCGGGTGTATCCACTGCCCGTAAGGCATGCTCCCAGAACCGTCTGCGGATTGGTAAAAGTGGATAATCATCTATAATGATAGTCCGATCTTCGGGCCGAGCACCAATGGCCGTACTTGCAAGCTGACGGTCGATTTCACCGGCATGTGTGGCCAGGCATTGCTCAATAGCTTTGGCTTTGTCGGCCTTTTTTGCGAGAACAACCCGTCGTGTAACTGTTTCTACATCCAGATCAGACAGTTCGACAGGGATTGTAAACCGTCCGCGTAGCCTTTGCAAAAGGGGCATACTGCCGGCTAAAGCTGTCTGGCCAGCCCCGATCAAAAGCACCCGGCTATCAAGCTGTTTGCAAAGTGCCTCAGCAACTTCCTGCACATCCGTAGATCGCTGGGTATTGTCGCCAATAAATAGCTGTACTTCGTCGAGAACAATAACAGTGCATGGAATCTGGCCATCAATCGATAACACTTCACGAATAATTCGAATAAATTCTGCCGTTGAAACGTCATCCGTGACAGGAAATTGTGCTCTTAGGGTAGCACGTGCCTGTTTTTCATCGGGTGCAAAGCTCGGATCAACCGAAAGCAGTGCTTTAGCAAGGATTGGACTGACATATAAATCCTGTAGTTCCCGGAAAAAATCTTTTCCAACAGCAGAAACGGCTTGGCTAACTTTTTCATAAATGCCATTTTTCTGGAGCCAAAGGCAAAAACGTGCCTGAGGCAGTGACTCTGGCAGTCCTTTTGAACGAAATACGATTCCCAATACATTAAGCCGAACACTGGTACCCCCGCCGGATGGAAGTGTTCCGGAAACGGCATGTAACCCGCCATATCGTTTTCCCAATGTAGTCAGTTCCATTACAATATCTGTAACTTCCTGGGGTAATTGCACGAGTCCTCGTGCGGTTGCTCCATCGGTAAACTTCGTGTCTACCCATAGGTGGCGAAGCATCTTGAGCAAATGCGATTTACCGCTTCCATAGAACCCGCTCACCCATGCTGCAGGTTGAACAGTGGAGTTCACATTTCCAATATAAGACTCGAGTACGCGAATCATGCCTTCTTTATACTGACCCTCGCAGACAAAATGCTCCAACTCATAGCGAAGCGTTTCAAGTTCTTTTGGCGAAGACGCCTCCACAACTGCTGCAACACCATCATTTAATAGTTTTGTTGCGACGGGGTCACGTTGAAAGATTTCACGATTTTTCATTGGCTATTTACCTCATTATGCAAGGTTATTGGGACTGCTAAATAGTTCCAGCCATCTCGAGCACCGAGAAGCCGGCAATTATTATTTTCATATTCTCCGGGAAAAAAGAGCAGAAGCCTGCCTCGAATGTCCTGCTCAATTTCTTTGAGAATCAACGATACTTTAGTAAATCCGAATAGTGAGGCTACGCCAGCGACTGCAACCACAGTGGTTTCATTTACATCAGTGTCTAATAAATTTTTTCGGAGTTTTTCCGCTGAATAATGAACGAAGTCCCCCTGAAGCTTTAAGGTGAGGTCACCAGGTATCTCAAAATAAGCATCTCGATATTCCATCGCAGCCATCCATTGTGCGAATATAGTAGTAAAATCAAAAAGCTTCCAATTATGGCCTGCCTGTCTAGTGCCCATTTCGAATAGATCAAGTTTAGCCCGAAGTTTTCTTTCATCCGACTTATCATAGAAAATGAAAATTTTCCGTTGTGCGCCTGCGAGATTTTTCTGCCATGGTGCACTAATATGATTCTGGTAACGGTTAGCCAAATCTTCAATTCGCCCCATGAATTAACCGCCTTTCTTCGTCAGTAAGCAGTCGTTGAAATGAAACATCGACAATCCCACCAGAAGCTTTTATATCAAGATATCCAAATCGTTTGGCATCTGTCGCAATTTGGATTAACTCATCCTTGCTTACATCTAACACCTTTGCCCACAATGTTTCAAAAAGAACATCACCTCTTGCTCCGAGGATGTATCCCATTAATAAAGCAAATGTGACTACCGCTGGGGTCGGGCAGACAGTTCGTCGGATTTTAAATGTTCGACCTTCAAGATGACCAGATTGGGTCCAAGAGGATGCTGTATTGCGAACGATCTTGTCGATTGTGGCTTCGTTAAATCTGGAGCCAGTACACTTGTTAAGTATATCTGTAAAGGCCTGCCTGCTGAATTCGTTGCCTTGATGCAATCGAAGCATTGGGGTGGACGTAAACCGTAAAAGAGGATCCCTTGCTAATGCCAGTAATATAGCCAACAAAGGATGACCATTTTCATCTGAGTCCCACAATTTCCTCATAATACGAAACAATAAAACTTTGGCATCCAAAGCATACAACTCGGACAATCTTTGGTCTGTAAGTTTGCGTGTAGCTATGGTGCGTTTGGTAAGGCAGTTTTCTTCGACGATCAATGCTCGATATTCGTTACGATTCGCATCCTGCTTGCCAATCCGTAACAACACAGACAATTCATCAAGCATAATTGTGCGGCTCGTGTGCATTCCTCTATCGCCGAACTTGAACCCAAGCTCATATTGTGATGCGATTGACCTCTGTTCGTCTGTTATAATTAAGGCCAAACTGATTGGATCTTTAATCATTAAAATACCTTTCATCGTTGCCGGCAAGTTTGCCGGCGAATAACAAGAGTTTATTAATAATCATTCTGCTTGTCAATCAATTTTTAAAAAGTTATGTATATATGACTGTAAGTATTTTTCATTAAATAAGTTGCATCAAAATATAATTTATAAAAAATTTTAATTTCGTATATTTGGCTTAACGTAAGGAATTGAATAATATGTATCAAATTGCTATAATGTCGCATAAAAGGTTCAGAAAAGGTATGAAATCTGAACGTTTTTGGCCTACCAAAATCACATTTTTCACAAAATTTCCGTCGAAAACACCCTGATTTCGAATACTTTAAGCGACCAAATCCGCAGATATTCATCTTCTTCCGAAGACAAAGCCAACGGAATACATAAGCCGCCAATATCGTCGTAACTTTATATCCGATAGATATTTATACTGATTATTCATGCTATAGAAGGTTCATATAACATACCAAATATGAAAGGAATGAATATGTCTAAAGAAACATGAGAACAAATTGGGTATTGGAGCCATGCAAGTTTCTGACCAAGGATGAAGCCGGCAGGCTGCTCAATACCGCCAAACAGCGGGCACAGGCCGCAAAAGCTTCCGGGCACAAAATTGCCATTCGGGACTATTTTATCGTTCATCTTGCTATGGCGACCGGGCTGCGGGTGATGGAAATCGCGGCCTTAAAATGCGGCGATGTGTTTTTAGACGAGAAGGTGTGTTCTATTCTTGTTCGAAAAGGAAAGGGTAATAAAAAACGATTGGTCTTTTTCAGTGGCCCATTCAGGCAGCACTGTAAGGAATATTTCAAATGGAAGCAGAAAACCGGCGAGTCAATTGAATCTGAGATGCCGTTGATTATATCGAGCAATACTGGAGGTCATTTGACAACACGAGCTATTCAAAAGGCATTTAAACGGTGTGCCGAAAAGGCAGGCATCAAATCATCGTATTCGATCCACTGCTTGCGGCACACTTATGCCTGCTTCCTTCTAAAAGCCAGCGACTGGAATCTCCGGCTTGTGCAGAAGCAGCTTGGCCATGCCAGAATTTCCACCACCCAAGTTTATGCAGACATCATGATGCCAGATGTCAAAAAAGCATTGGATCGGCTATACCGATGATAATAATTCCAACGATGAACAAAGGCTTGATTAGGAAAGATACACTATGTTGAGAAGGTCATTATTCTTCGCACTTGCAATTACTTTGCTCATTTCTTTGAAATTGCAAGCTGAAACGACTTGGGCTCCTGGATACACTCCGGATTATTCGAATTACCCTGATACTAATAAAACAGGGGACAATGATAGTCATTTGTGTTGGGTAGCAGTGGCATCTAATTTACTGAAATGGGGCAATCATCGGTGGAGTTTCTGTGATATATCGGGGAATCCCTTGGCTGGTGTTGATCCTGCTTTATCTTCAGCAGCAATCGACGATGATTGGTATAGCTATTATAAGAGTCGTTGGACAAATGGCCCACAGTTGGTATATTACGGTCTTCGGTGGATATTTGAAGGTGAAGATTATTCTCCGTGGAATATACATGATGCAGACTTAATATGCCCTAGTTGCCCAGATGGAGCCTCTTATCTGGAGGGGAGTTACGGTTTAACGTATATTGAAGAACCCGGAATTTCAACTCCTGTGTATATTCAAAATCTTCTTACAAACGCTCCAGTTGGAGTAAAAATACATTATCCTGATGCAGGTGAAACGCATGTTATTACATGTTATGGCATAGAATACCAAAATCTTGGAGGAGGCGGAGTTGAATACAAAAAAATATATTATACGGATAGTGATGAAGGTCAGGGGATTCAAAGTAAGAATATATTATTAGATGGAACAGATTGGTACGTTGCTTACAGTGATAACGAGATGGCAACTCATAGAATTGTTGAACTTACTACCTTAGTTCCTGCCACAGTTCCTACTTTCACAATTAATCCCACCCACGGCCTTAATGGTTCCATTTATCCAGACACATCTTTTATGGCTGAATACCACGAAAATGTTACATTCTACGCCACTTACGACACCGGTTATGAAGTTGATAAATGGTATGTAAATGGAGAAGTAGCATTTACAGGCGGTGACAATATTGTTTTGGGTATTACAGGGCCAACGACAGTTCATGTCACTTTCAAACCTGTTTCTTCAAATACAACACTAACTATTAATGCCACCGGCAGTGGGCAGGTTAAAGTGGATGGTGTCTTACGCAGTCTGCCTTGGCAAGGCACCTATGCATCCGGAACGGTCATCAATCTTCAAGCGATTCAAAGCACAGGTTGGACATTTGGTTATTGGTCTGGAGTAATTTCGAGTACTTCGAACCCAATTAACGTACAACTAAACAACGGCGGGACAATTACCGCTAACTTTCTCAATACTGCAAATACGGCGGAAGTGTCTTTCAATTTAGAGCCCTCTGCTGATGCGTACGTCTCATCTTATCGACCTGCTAATAATTATGGCAGTGAAAACAGTTTACTAGTTGGTTGTGAACAAATAAGCACTGTTTTGTACAGTTATGAATCATTGATCAAATTCAATTTGCCGACAATTGGAAGTGGAACTTCAATCAAGGACGCTTGGCTTAAACTGACAAATTCGGGTGGCATGGGTTATCTCGAAATGTCCGTCCGATGTAATTCAGGATCATGGAGCGAGTCGGGTGTGACGTGGAATAATAAACCAAGTTATTACACATTGCCCAAAACCTCAATAAATATTTCAGGAAATGATGGATTTGGCACCACATACCTTTTGCCTGTTCAGCTTCATCTCAATGAATGGATTAACAACTCGCGATCAAATAATGGATTTCGTCTGACGTACAGTGCAGCAGCGGGGAATAACTATTCTTTCATTCAAGCAAGCGAAACCAGTTATAATTCGCCGCCTGAATTGTCTTTCACGGTTTATGAAACCATATCCAATCCAACATCAATAAGCGGTGTAACTTCGGGTTCGCAGGGAGATTCTCTAAGTTTTGCAGCGGGTGGAGCATCCAGCAACCTGAATCACTCACTACAATATCGCTTTGATTGGGGAGACGGCGACCAGTCGAGTTGGGGTTCTGCATCTCGATCCAAAACATACACCGCAGTTGGGCAGTATGGAATCAGATCGCAGGCCAGATGCTCCATCCATACAGATGCTGTTTCCAACTGGTCCCCTGTTCTGAAAACAGTAGCAGTTGCGGCATCGTCCCGCAGCATATCCGGTTATGTTCGTGATTCCGGAAGCAATGGCATAGCAAGCGTGACAGTTTTTGCAAACAATGGCGGCGACTCAACTGCAACAAATTCGTCCGGCTACTACAACCTGAATATTCCGTACAACTGGTCTGGACGGATAACGCCAATGAAAACGGGTGTTGAGTTTTCTCCTATTTATAAAGAATATTCTTTTGTAACAAGCAATCAAACCAATCAGAATTATACAGGGATATCATGTGCAGTCCAAGTGATAATTACTCCTTTTTTGGCGAGTGATGACGGAGCGATGTGGCGTATTGATGGTGGTACATGGCGGCTCTCCGGTTACACAGAAGAAAATCTGTCGTCAGGTACACATACGGTTGATTTCCTGTCTACGACAAATTGGAATGCCCCTGATAGCCGGACTATGTCAATCACCGGAAGCCAATCTATTGCCGCACATTATTATCACATCGCAGATTTGGATACCGATGACAAAATAAACCTCTCGGATTATTCCTTGCTAAGCGTTGGCTGGCAGGACAGTCCATGTTCAAGTCCAGACTGGTGCGGTGGGGTGGACATCAACCGTTCCGGCACTGTCGGCATTGACGATCTTCTCATCATGGCCGAACATTGGCTTGATGGCAGTATTGTAAGCGAAGGAACGTCCCTTTTGGTGGCAAATCACTCCTTTGAAGAGCCCATAATTGATCCAAGTACAAACCCCATGCTATCAATACCTACTGTTTCGTCATGGGTAGAGCATGATACTGACGAGATTCTCGGAGGCAATGTTGGTATTTTCTTAAACCTGCCGTCAACTAATCCTGCCTCTATTCTCAATGTAGATGGCAACCAACTTGCATTCCTTGGATCCGGATTAGGTAATACTTTGATTCAACATCTTTCAGCAACTTATCAGGTGGGTAAACGTTATCAAATGACAGTCAGTATTGGTCTGTCGCCTGATTATCCTCCATTATACCAAGATATTTTATACCTTTATCTTTTTTATGTGGACCCCAATACGCTAAATTGGATTAACATATCCTCATCAACACAACCAGCAATAGGATTTAGGGTGGAATCACTAAAAGATTGTTCGCTTTATTTGCCAACTGTAACAGCCAATGAGCCTTGGGCTGGTGCCAATATCGGCATTATGATTCAAGCTTGCGGAGAACCGGGGGGGGGCTGGAACTTGGATAATGTCAGAGTAACAGAACTGGATGGTATGCTCGGCAACGGCACTGAATCAGAACCTTTTTTAGTTTCTTCTTGCCATCATCTGCAGGAAATAAATGATAACCCTTCAGCCTATTACAAGTTAATGAATGACATTGATCTTTCTGGAAACATATATAGTGAGTCTGTAATTTCCTTTTTTAGTGGGCATTTTGATGGGCAAGGGCATACTATAAGTAATCTTGCCATCTCAGGCTCAGCGTTTGCTGGCCTCTTTGGCCAGATTGAGCCAGCCGGAGAGGTTAAAAATCTTGTTTTAGAAAACATTAACATAAACGGCTTCGATTTTGTTGGGAGTTTGTGTGGATACAACAATGGAGGTATAATTCTCCATTGCAATTCAAGCGGTTCGGTAAAAGGAACTTTTCATGTCGGTGGTTTGTGTGGGATTAATGATGGTACAATGGTGCGCTGCTATTCTTCGGGTATAGTGGAAGGCATAGAAGGACCTAATGCTATTGGTGGTCTTGTCGGAGGAAGTGGCGATTTTGGCGGAGGGTATAGAGGCAGTATTATTGACTGTTATTCGACAAGTTCTGTGATAGGCAGTACTTATTCATGGTGCCTTGGTGGGTTATGTGGGGCACAGGATGGAGAACTAAGAAATTGTTATTCTATGGGTACAGTCGTCGTCGGGGATTCTTCAATGAATATCGGCGGCTTATGTGGCATGGGCAATGAAGCAAACGCCACCAACTGTTACTGGGATGTTCAATCCTCTGGCATTGGAAATCCAGGTGATAATAACTACGGTGCAATAGGAAAAACAACCGCTGAAATGAAAATCCAAAGCACTTTCGCTGGCTGGGATTTCATAAATATATGGAACATCGGCGAAGGAGACGGTTATCCTTATTTGAGGTAAGAATTCCCATAAGTATTCGTATGGCCTGTTGATGCTCTTATCAAAGAAATCCGTACTTGTCTTTGTAACCAAATATTTATAGAGCAAATCAGTTCAATTGTTTAATAGTGATTTTCCTTCACTTTAGTGTCAAATCAATACTATCATCGCATCAGCACTGAACGTGCTTTTGTTCCAGCGACGACTTGTTTCCTTTTTTAAGGAAACACCATCGACACTCCAGATACCTGCGATACAGACACACCGAAATGCATCGAAAAATGATGTATAAATCGACCGGTGTTATTTTTTCTTTGTTAGTTGGAACGCTGTTTCCACAGACAGCTATTCCATGTTATTTCATGCCAGAACTCCTCTTTGTAATCAATGAAATACCCCCGAAATATCCTATCAACTCCTATTTTAGAAAGGCAAGGTGTAACTATGCAGCAAACTATTTGTGCCAAAGTCAGCCCGCGTTTACTGACCAAAGCAGACCGCCTCTTTACGGGCAGCATGGAAGGCAGGATTATCGAGCTCCTGCAAAACGCAAGACGAGCCGGCGCTTCCGAAGTCAGGATCACCAACAAAGACAATCTCATTTCCATCCAGGACAACGGCTCAGGTATTCAGGATTTCCAAAAGCTGTTGGATTTGGGGTCAAGCGGCTGGAACGAACAAATCGAATCCGGGGAAGACCCCGCAGGTGTTGGACTGTTCAGTCTGGCCCCGCGACAGGTAGTCATTGCCTCCTGTAAATCCAAGGTGGTGATCACCAAAGACGGCTGGACTGGAACACCAATTACCGTTACTAACGCGGACACTCCGGTAAACGGGACAATAATTGAATTTACGGATGAATCGCCCTGGGATTTTGAGACCGTCGAAAAACATGCGGTTTTTGCAGGAATCCGGGTTATTGTTGACGGCAAATACTGCCACTCCATGCCGTTTTGCGGTAAAGAATCCACAATGTACGATGATATCGGCTGTCGAATTGAAGTTGTCGCGGAACTGTCCAAGTACCACAAGCACTGGAGCAGCGGTTACTATTCCAGCAAACCGCTGGTCAATTTTCATGGGCAGATCGTCGAACTGGATTACTGGCCAGGAAACAACAGGCACGGAATTCATATTCTTGTGGAATTGACACAATCGACCCAAATCCGCCTGATGCTTCCGGCCAGAACCCGGCTTGTCGAAAACAAAGCCCTCAAAAAACTCAAAGACGCCATCGAGATCGAATACTATCGTTATTTCCAGCGGCAAAAAGAACATGACCTTTACTACTCCGAGTATCTGCGGGCAAGGGAGCTGGGAATTGCTTTGTCTGAAGCCTCTCAAAAGTACATTGCCGGCTATATTCATGACGAGTACGATATGGTCGCTCAGGTTGTCCCGCCAAAGGATTTTCGTCTTTCCAGTGGGTATCTGTGCATTGAAAAGGACTTTGACGACGAATACGCAATGACCAATGCCCATTTGCTCGGGGCACTGGGGACTTTCACTGAGGAATCCTTTGTACCTGTCCTGATTGAGTCGGGATATAGGGGTTACAGCTGGGCCAATCTGTCGAAGGTGACCAAGATCGATGTCAAGCCCGGAAAGGAAGTTCTTTGTCACAGCATCCAATCGGGCGATCTTGTCTGTGTGGAGTCACTGACCGTCTCTGTTAAAACATCAGACGGTAAAACATTCTCTTCGGATGTTCCGCTGGCAGTTGCCGCCGTAAAACCCAAGGGCAAATATCGCTGGACAACGGATGTTGTTTATGTCACGCGAGATGCCAAAGACCACCTGGACAATGTCAATATCTGGTATCATCTGGGCGGCTATCACGATGATGGCGACAGTTACGAAACCCAGGAGTACTATTTTGAAAAAGACCTCAACGAGTTCTGGAGCGAGTTGATCGGTCCGTATGAAAGTCTTCGCCAAAAGCTGACAAATGAGACCTGGGGTCTCGGCGACAAGTGGACAAAACTTGTTTTGACCCGAAAAGGTTCGCTTGAAATCTTCTTCAAGAACGGCAAGAGGGAGTACATCCGTCCTGCCGACAATGTGTAGTACTGTGTTTTAACGCAATTCACTCGACAAATTCACATCCGATTAAGCACATAGCGTGTGTGCTTATCCATTCCCATGTATTTAACAAAGAAAGGCAAGGTGTAATATGGCTTGGAGACCCAATGACCAATTTATCGAAGGAATCATGGACAATACCGTCCCGGGTAAAGTGACCGGCTGGATGCTGTTTACCGGCCTTAAAGACAAGGTGATGTTTGATTTGGAGGGTAATTTTCATCGTGACATCCGAGGTGCCAAGGTTCGGCTTCGGGGCGAGGGCCAATCAGCTAATCAGGACGAGTCCGTCAAGTATATGGAAGGATTCTCGCTGATTCAAAAAGGCAATGTCGGCGACATGACGGCGGGAAGAGAACCGGCAGACTATGTCGATTATGGCTATTTTGAATGGTACAGCGAGGACAATGGCCGGGTTGTTCTGGAATTTGAACCGGACCAGGTGGAACTGCTCAGTCAGCCGATTCCCGCCTGTGAATCCGATCCGGTCAGCCGAAAAGAGCAGGCTGAGCATATGGCCAATTTCTTGGGCAGACTTGCTTCTGGACTGAATCTACCCCAGGGCAATGCCATTGCCATAGGAAATACTGCTGCCGTTGAAAAAGCTAAACGGGTTGTCAGTAACAATAAAATCCGGGGCATGAAGCTTTTGCCCAAAGAGATCCGGGAATCACTGCCCCCATTATATGCCCAGGATGGCAAAGGCGGAAAAGCGGTTGTGTATGTCAAGTTTTTCACGCCCGATTCAAGCTGGACCTGGTATGCAACCGAAGGCGAACCGGTAAAAGACGACGCGGGAGCCGAGATCGATTTTCAGTTTTTCGGGCTGGTCGACGGTCTCGAAAAAGAGCTTGGGTATTTTATGCTCAGCGAGTTGGAGCAGGTGCGGGGCAAAATGGGACTTCCCATTGAACGGGATCTTTACTGGAAGCCCAAAACGCTTGCCGAGATCGCTCCGGAAATCTTCAGGGAGGATTAGCCCATGAAGCCAAAACCCATATGGATGGCGGTTGTCAATCAGATTGACGAGGTAATCTTCTCTCGGGCCTGTCAAAACCGGCATCAGGCAGAAAAGGCCATTGTTGGCTATCTTCGTCAAAACGAAGAGTTTGACGGCAAAAGGTTTGACGATGCCTGTTTTTGGATCGGCGAAAAAGACCTTCGGCTGGATTTGATGGTATTTGCGATGCAGCCGGAAGATTTCAGGGATGTTTGGAATCGGCTGGCTGTCTTTCGCAGCGATCTGCCGCTAAGAGAAAAAGGATTGTATCGGGTCATCTACGAGATCGATGTGGGTGCCTCCAGTGCCGTCGAAGCCGCCCGGACAGTCCACGAGATCATGAATGATTCGAATTCACTGCCGCCTGTTTTGGATGTAATAGACAGTATAGGCAGCAAGATACGAATCGACTTGAGCCAACGAAAAGGAAAGGGATAGATTATGCTCAATGAAATCTATGAAAAACTCGAAGCGGTTTTGAATCGGCTGGATGTCGGCGGTGAACAGTCGCGGGCATTTGAAGGTGAAATTGACCTTCTCAAGGAACTCCTCAGTTACCCTGAGCCGGTTCAGGACGAGTGGGATGAAGGTCAGCGTCGGGAGATTCTGTCGCAAAAACTCAGGCGTCTGGCGGTCGAGGCCGAAGGGATTTTGATTCCGCTGCCGAAAAATCCGATTGCCCAGTGGTTTGATGGTACCTACCAGAACACCAATATCGATATGGATTTTGAGGAAGTGGATTTAACCAGGCTGTTGAAGTTCATCGTCGACGTAGGCGTTAATCCGGAAGTATGACTTTTTAAGGATGCACACTATGAGAAAAGTCACACTCCTCCTTCAACTCCGTGTCGTGATGACCGTAGATGAAGGGGTTCAAATCACGGACATTGTCAATGAATTGGATTATCACCTCAGCGATACCACCACAACGGCGGATATTGTGGATACAGAGATCATTGGTTACCAGATCGAGAACAGCAAATAAACACTTTACAAGCGAAAGGAACACGCATGACAGACAATAAAATCAATATCGCCAAATTACTTTACGCGGCCTACCCGCACGCCGATTTACTGCCGATTGATCCGGTCAAAGACTGCCGTGATCTGAATTCTTTGTTGGCCAAAGTGACCGAAGAAGACATGGGTGACAGTCTGTTTCGGTTTATGGTTGTTGAAATCGTGGAAGGCGGCGAAAGTTCGCTATCCGGAGCCATTCGAGTGATAGCTCGTGCCCGGGACGATGCACAGGCGGTGCTGGAAGCACTGTATATGGCCGAAAATCCAAAAACACAGCACCTCTATGAGGTTCAGGCTACCGAGTACAACGGATGCCAGGAGTATGCACAAAGCAAGCTGCTGACGGCTGCAAACATTGTCGATGCGATCAAGGCAGCCCGAGCGTATTTTCAGGGTTGGTATGATGACGGTGAAGACTCCAAAGAGCATCGCATCAACGATCCGGATGTATTTGTATTTAACGGCGGCGCTATCCGACTGGTCATTCGGAGTATTCAGAAGGTCACGTTGTCAGAATGGGTGCACAGCCAGCTTCAGCTGCACGGGGTTGACCTGGTGCAGCATCAGTGCTTACAGACTGTCGACAAGGAGGGGGTGCTGGATGCCTGCAGAACCTTGCTGTCTTATACATCGGACTTGCTTTACAGGCTGGACAATCAAGTCCGCTTGGATGAGATTCAAGAAATTTGTCAGGCCAAGGCCGCGGTTGCTCAATATGAATCCAACGGCCCGTCTGTCGAGTCTCGGCAGATTCAACTGTCTGTCAGGGAATTGTCGCCGGATTATTCCCCCGTTGAAATACCGGTGCATTTGCTGTGTGAGCACGGCAAGCTCTGGATACGGCCGCGGGGGTATGGCGATGCCTGTTCTGAAGAGGGGTATGGCTTTCCGATTGCTCTGGAACTGTGGCAAGGCCGGCTGCGGCTGGTGGTGTTTTCAGATATCAACAACGAAGAGCCGCAGATCATCGATCTTGAAAAGGCAAAAGAATCTTGTCGAATCGACGCAGTTTAATCTGCCTCAATCCAGTTAAATACTTCAGTCTCCCCCGGTATTTTACCCACCCTCAATTTGAAAGGATCGTTCATGGAAATGTATTGCGCCGATGGTGCGCGCAGCCCACCGAAACGTTTTGCGTCTGGAGTTTAGTTTTAATTTTCAAATAACAATCCCTTTTATCGAAAGGAAAAAGTACAATGAGAATTCTCTATATTAACAACGATGGCGCCGGTTTTGCAGATTATCTGGAAATCGCGGAGAACACCACAGTTGAACAGTTTTTCAAGATCAAGATGTCCGGTGCCAATGCGAGCGATTATATGATTCGCGTCAATCGCCAGCCGGTTCCAAAAGATTACATTTTGCAGGAAAACGACCGCGTTACGATCACGCCCACGAAAATCGAAGGAGCGGTTTTGTCGAGTTAAACAAACCGCAATAACTCCAATCATTAACCGAAGGCCTCTGTTTTTGATTATAGACAGAGGCCTTCTTTTTTGCACAAGAGGCGATTTATGAAACAACATAAAACACGAATCAAGCTGGCCAATGTCATTTTGTTGGCGCTCATTGAGATTAAAAAAGCCAGACTAAAGGACATACAGTTGAAACTGGAAGACATTGGCTATCGCAGTTCAGAGGCTGTTAAAGATTCGCATCGATTTGCGATATCTCTTGGAAAAGACTGGCAGAGCGCTGCTCAGCAGGTACTTGATAAAGTCAGCCGGGATATGAACGATTTCAGCTACCATCTGAGCCGCTTCAAAGAGTTTGTCAGTCGGGATACTGTATCTATTCCAGCGTTGCCTGATATTGTATCTGAACTGCATCAAATGGAGCTGGAATTTGAGCAATTCAGATTCGACCTGGCCGGGAAAACAATCTCTGTAATAACCAAGCCGATTGTCCTGGAAAACATTACTTTTGGCGCCTTTGAAATCCAGCTTCATCTTAACGAATTTAATAAGCTGTACCAAAACAGACCCTATCGTGTCATTGCATTGAATCCCAATCCTGCCGCTACCGATGAAGATGTTACTCATCCCCATGTCTCTCATGAGATACTCTGTGAGGGGGATGGCCATACGGCTATCAGCAAAGCATTGGAGCAGGGAAGGATTTGTGATTTTTTTACAATGGTTATCGGTGTGCTGGAAAATTATAACTCTGCCAGCCCCTATGTGTCCATCGACGACTGGGAACGCCGCGGCTGCTATGATTGCGGACGGACGATGAGCTCGGAAGACAGCTATTACTGCGACTCCTGCGACAATGACTTCTGTGACCATTGCAGCACCTATTGCCAGAAATGTGATACCACCGTTTGTCTTGGCTGTTCTTATGAATGTCCTGCCTGTGGACAACCGGTTTGCAGTCGATGTACTGCAAAGTGTAAAGATTGTGAAGAAGTATTTTGTAAAGATTGTTTAACCGACGGCCTATGCCAAAGCTGTGAAGAACAAAGAAAGGAAGAAGACGAATATGGCGAAGAACAAGAATCAGAGCCCCTCCCTTCGGTTCAGTCCGACAGCCTGGGCTAAACTCGTATTTATGCGGGATATGACGGATAACGAGGTTGGAGGATTTGGAATCACAAAGCCGGATGATCTGCTGTTTGTAACGGATTTTGTCTTAGTCAGGCAAAAGGTAACCGTAGTCAGCGTATCGTTTGACGATACCTCCGTTGCGGATTTTTTCGAACATCAGGTCGAGCAGAAACGAAAGCCCGAACAATTCGGGAGAATTTGGCTGCATACCCATCCGGGCAACTCGGCCAATCCCAGCATGACCGACGAGGAAACCTTCGACCGGGTCTTTGGCAAGTGTGACTGGTCGGTCATGTTCATTCTGGCTCAGGACGGCAGCAGTTATGCCCGGCTGCATTTCAAGGCCGGTCCCGGCGGCGATTTAAAGATCCCGGTTTACGTAGACTATGGCTGTCAGTTCGACGGTTCTGACTTTAAAGGCTGGGCTGAGCAGTATAAGGCCAATGTTGCCAAAGAGATTCTCCTGCCAGCCGCCAAACAACTCCCCGAAAAACCGAAAGAATCGGCCGATATTTTCGGAGGTACAGAATCTTTCCAAACATCACCATTTACATCTGAAGATATACTCAATGAAATCGATTTGCTGGACCCTATGGAGCGGCAGATGCTTATGGATGAACTGGCAGTAAGAAGCGATTTCTGGGATGAATATGAAAAGGAGGTGTTCTGATGGACGGACAGTTTTCACGGCAAGCCGATATTGTGCCGCAGGAAAGAATCAATGAATGCAAAGCCACCGTTATCGGAGTTGGTGCCATCGGCAGACAGGTTGCATTGCAGCTTACCGCAATTGGAATTTCGCATCTGCAGTTGATCGATTTTGATCATGTGGAAATTCACAATCTGGCAACACAGGGATACTTTGTAAAAGATATGAACCGTCTCAAAGTCGATGCCACCAGCGAATTATGCAGGCTTATGAGTTATGATCTGACGGTGGAAGTGCTTGCAGACCGGTTCAAACGCACAACCCCTGTCGGCAATTGTGTGTTTTGCTGCGTGGACTCCATCACGGCCCGAAAGCATATTTGGGAGGCCATCAAGGATAAGGTCAATTTTTTCTGCGACAGCAGGATGAGTGCCGAGGTCTTGCGGATTATTACTGCCTGTGATTCTGAAAGCAGAACCTATTATCCGCAGACCCTGTTTAGTCAGGAACAGGCCCATGCCGGACCCTGCACCGCCAAAAGTACGATTTACTGTGCCAATATCGCAGCCGGTTTTATGCTGGCCCAGTTTACCAAGTACCTGCGGATACTTCCCGTCGATACGGATATCCAGGTCAATCTGTTGGCCTGCGAAATGGATGCCGGCCCCTGTTAGCCCCATGCTTAGCGATGACTCATCAAGTGTTGTCGCTAAGTATTTATAAAAAAGGTGCACTATGACAAACCCAAACGTACAAGACAAACAGATAAAAACGCTCAAACAACTCAAGGAACTGGCAGTGGCCGATGGGGGTCTTGACTGTTATATCCTGCTCAACGGGGGGCTGAGAAGCTCCAAAAATATCCGCTATTCCCCAAATAATCACCGATTTTATGTAGGAAATCTCATCGATGACAGCGAGCAGGAACTGACCGAAGACCAGATATTCGACTGCGTCTATACCCATATCGGCGAGGCAATGAAAAAAGGTGCGTTAATTATCGATTAAACGAATAGGAGATAACCATGTTTTACAAAGACATAAACCTGAAAAAGCGCGGTGAAATGATCGCGTTTTTAAAAAAACATTTTCGCTACCATACGATGAATTCGTGGAACCGAGCAACCAGCTATGCGAACAATATCAAACTCTACAATATCGACAAGCCGGCAGACATTGATAGCGACACCCTATGGGAGATGTTAACAATTACTGACTGGCAGGAAAGGTTAAGCGATCTGCTCGAAGATTTCGGCAGAAGTCACAACTGGCTCTGGCAGGCGGGAATCAACGGCAGAAGCGGCGGCTATGTCGTTTTGTATCAGGGCGGTATTCAGCCCAGCGGCTACAAAAGCTACTGCACACACTGCGGCCAGAAGAATTATCAGCTTGTCCCTGATGGCCAAAAAGGCGTCTGCGGCAGATGTGAAGCCAAAGAACGAGTCCATTTTAAGCAGACGCACATGCAGGTCTTTACCTGGCCAGGCAAAATGACGGATATGGATGAGGACTTTCACGGCTGGGAACTTTTCCAGCTTAGGGAAAGAGTCAAGCTGATTCAGGAATTCGACCGTCTCTGCGACTGCATCGTCCAGACTTTTTTCGAGACTTGCCGAAGCTATCGGATTGTCGAAGAGCAAATCCTTGTCCCCAAAACTATCAAGATTTTAGAACCTGTTGGTTGACTGGAGGTGACAGTGTATGTCTAAACAGAATGTTATGACAGTTGCATCGCTAAAGAAGCTGTTGAATGAATTAAAAAGTGAGATTGGCGATGACTTTCAGATCTGGCTGTCGTCGGATGAGGAGGGTAATGAGTTTTTGCCCGTATTCGATGATCCGCAACTGTGCCTGGCAATAGAACCGCAGGAAAAACGTATTATCCTCTTTCCTTCGCATCGATAACCCAAAAGTACCGGAGAATTAACATGCTGTACATAAGACTTTTTCATGGCAGAGTTGACCCTGAACAGGATATGGACGACTGGGGCAGCGATGGTCCGATCTTTGGACCGTATCATTTTGTGCACACTACTTATACTTCGTTTGTCAGGCTTGGCAGACAGGATGGAATGTGCGATGAATTGAACACGATCCAGGATATGCTTTACTACAACGGTGTGTACTACGGCGACTGGAGTGTATTCGGCTCAGAGGTATTTGAAAAAGGACGGTTTCAGATATCCGGTTTCGACCAGGATAAAGCAAAGCTGCCCACAAAGTCCTGTTCCTAAAGATAAACATGCGGCCTTATCAAAAAAGACCGCATGTTTTTTATTTCGACGAGAATTCTATCGGAGGCAAGGGACGCGAGGTTTTCTCTATCGCCTGAGCGATTTTCATCAACTCAGCCAATTGAAGCAAGATTGCTCTTTCAGGAATGTTTTCTTGGTCCATCTTTTTTTATAGATATGTGACTTTATAAGGTTTGAACTGCTGAGCCCTAAAATCAATTTCAACTCAGCTTTTTAAGCTGCGAAAGAAACAACTCTTGACTCCATAAGTCCAGCGACGGCTGCTCGGCAACTCTTACAAACCGCCGCACATCTTCTGCGGTTGTTTTCCAATCAAGGGATTGGATAGTTTTCTCAAGGGCGGCTTTACACCATTGCCGATTGACATTGATGTTCTGACCTTTCCAGGGACCTTGCTGGTTGATCGCCGAGGCCAGAAATTCACAGTTGATTGGAATTCCCTGGCTGGTGTACCATAGAAAATCATACCAGTCTCTGCCTTTGATGTATTCCCGGCAAAGCAGCGCGTGGATCTTGCCCGCGAATAAACTGGGCTTGTCCTGCACCGTCACCGAAGAGACAAACGGGAAATCGAGGTATTTGATTTCAGTCTGACTGCCGGACGGCGGGTTCGTATCGACCTCCAATTTGATGCGGATTTTACGGAATGGCCCGGTTTTGCCGGCGTGGTTTAACTGCAGCACTTTCCCGATGGAATCATCCTTGATAAAGGCCTTTCTGACGGCAATATCCGCCCTGGAGCGGTCGGTCACATCCACTTTATACCCATAAGCCAGCAGCTCCTCGGATATGGATTGGAGATGCGGGGCAAGATTGAAATTCGGATTCGGCTCCTTGAGGATAAAATCAAGGTCTTCGGAAAACCGGTTCAGGCCGTAAAAAATACGCAGACAGGTGCCGCCCTGAAAGACGCCGTATTTGAAAAAGTCGGTTCTGCCCAGCGCCGCCAAGGCCGCCTCCTGAGTGATTTCCCGGAGGGCGTGTTCTTCTTCCAGTTCGGATTTACAATGATAGGAATTTAACCGTTCCTGAATAAGTTTGATGCTCATCGTCCCAACTCCTTTCTGACGCCTTTAAGGAATCTGACCACGCGGCGGCTGGTGTAATTTTCAATCAACTCATCGATCTCCTCTACCGCAACCGATTCAAACTCGTCCGGCTCGATTCGCAGGTCTTCGGCGGCCGGCGCTAGACCTGTCCAGTCCTTCTTGTGGACATAGACATAGTCGGCCAGCGCCTTGATCGGCTGGGCCATCAGAAAGGCATCCCCCGCCTCATCGGTCAAACGTTCAACGCCGGCATAGAAGACTTTTTGCGGCACACGATTATAGCTGAATGCTCCCAAGGGAGTCTTGAACTCTTTAGATTTGCCCAAGGACGCACTGGTTAGCGTATAAACCGCCTCAGGAATCCAGCCGTGCCAACTGAGGGCAGATTCCAGACTGACATACGAGGGGCCGTAGAGATGCTCAGCCAGGGCATAGAGATTGAGTTTCTTCTTTTGGTACTTGGGGGCAAGACAGTACAGCCCTCTGCGGATATGGATGATCTGGCCGCCGGCAATAGCCCGCTTGACAAGGCCGTACCGCCTGTCCTCGCTGTCGGGAAACAGGATTGCCGTCTCTTGGCTGGTAAAATAGCCGTATGGGGCATTTTCAAAGATTTTTTCCGTCAATTTGTTCATCTTTTACTCACTATACCGTCAAGAAATGACAGTATCTGGAAATTATATGATCTATCGGCATATACTGCAAGAAGATTTAATAAAACTGTCCAAAAATGACAGTATCTGGAGATATTATGATTAAAAGATGGTAAATATCTGTTTGTGTGTGGCAAAAGTATATTAAAGCCGTTTGACATGCGGTGGTGCCGGCCAGATGCATAACAGACTTTTTTCTACTCGAGTTAGAGCATTTCAGCGCAACATATAAATACTATCGTATCTTAATCTGTTTATGAATTTTACAGAAATGCATAGCACAGAGTTGGTACGCGACTTAGTGTCACAATTGACAAGGAGGGTGGGATTAATTCCCCTAATAAGTGAACTTAAAGTTCTTGTCCTGGTGGGGTCACCGAATTTTTAGTTCACTGTTTCGGGGCGTTAAAAGCAACCGGACAGTACAGTTCAATATTTAAAATGAGGCATATCAACAAACAATAATGAAACGAAAAGAAGCATATGAAAAAGTGAAGGCAGAGCTTCTGGCAAACGAAACCATTTGCCGACAGAACCGGGATTTATGGAAAGTTTTTTTTGATCGGCAGGAGCGAAAGCTCAAAAGAATCAATAACCTTGCCGAACTCGACGACGCCGCGTATAAGACACTCAGTTATTATGTAGGACGATTTAAAAATGTCAATAAATGGTTCGAAAACAAACCCTGGGCAAATCTCACACGGGACGATATTCAAAAGGTCTATGACGATTTAGAGGATGGCGCCATAAAAAATCGTTTTGGAAAAAGATATGAGGACCGAAAATCCTATTATACGAAGGTCTTTATGTCCACACCGTTCAAAATGGCTCAAAAAGCGGAACTGGCCAAAGAGGTATTCGAATTCTATCGGCCCAAAGAAAATCTGGAGGTGAACTTCATCGAATTTGAGGCATTTACAAAATTGCCGACCGCAGCACATACACTGCTTCAAAAGCTGCTGTTATGGCTCTCCTGGGACATTGGTGAAAATGTCGGCAGCCTTCTGCAGCTAAGAAAGAGCGATTTCCGGCGTCAAATCAACCCCCAGACACAGGACCCCGAATACCTGGTCGATCTTCGAAAAGAAATCCTGAAACGAAGCCGACGAGCCAGGGTTGAAATCACAAACTACCTCGAGACGGCCGAACTGCTGGATATTGTACTGCCTGGATTGGGAGATAACGATCTTATTTTCAACTTCGGGCACAGACAAGCTCTCAAATTTATAGCTCAATGCACCGCCGCCACAAAAGTCCAATGTGTTCCGACGGGGAAAAGTCCTACCTTCAAAGACCTGAGAAGTTCGATGTGCTGTCATTTGCTTAAAATCGGGTGGCGAATCGAGGAGGTCAACAGCCGTCTGGGACATTCGCCGGCCAATCTGGCCATGGTCAGCCGGTATGCCAATTATCTGGCTCTGGACAGGCATAAGCCCAAGGTAAAGGTATCGGACAACACGATCCAGACAATGAAAGGTAATCTCGACCAATATCGTCAGATGGAAAAACTCCAGGGCCATCGAATCGAAGAGCAGCAGAAACGGATTGAAGTGCTGGAAGCGGACCGGGAAAGCACTCATGCACTCATCACCGAATTGATAAAAAAAATAGCTGACTTTCAGGTCAGCCGAAAAGAATAATTTCTAAAATCAATATAATTCTACGGAAACCGTCTGGGCAAACTCGGCAGATCGTCTAAATCATAATAGTCTCGAAGGCACTTTTCACAACAGAAAAGCTTCTCGTCACCGAGGGGGACAAAATTGGATCTTGTGCCGATGACGCCTTGCTCAACCCGAAGGACTTCCGTACCTACGTCCAGTTTACGACGGCAATTGCTGCAGGTCATTTTTTTAGCTGCCATTTACAGCCATAGAAATCTTGTTTAAATTGCTTTGAACTGATTTAGTAAACAGCTTATCCCTTTCATTTGCAACCGAAACATTTATAAACCCTGTTTTACTGTCATTATAAAGTGACACACTGCCACTTTCGAGTGGTCATGAGTCATCGGGGTAAATATGTTGAACACACGAGTATACCAATGGCTGAATGCAAAGAACGAGTTCAAAAAAGTTCTACTGGCATTCAACCAGCCATTGATATCCAGGCAGATCAGCAAAAAAACAGGTATACCGGCGCATACCTGCAGCTATGTTATCGCAAAGCTCGAGAATTCTGGGGTGCTGATCTGCCTGAACTCGGGTGCAAGAAGCAGCCGGCTTTATTGGCTTACCGAAACCGGACATCATTACCTTCAAGCCCTGTATACCCGTCAGAATCGAACCTACAATAAACCTCTCCTGCCGGCTATGGATTGGGCACTTTATGGCTGGGCTTGTTTCAGTCATCGGTCTGCAATTATCAAATCGCTCACACATCCGATGCAGCCGTCGGAAATCAAACGCCTGTTTCGTTTGCAAAGAACACACATTCGAATCAGTGCCAATAATATCCGGGATGTGGTCCGGCTTCTTTTGGCCAAGGGAATCGTCCGTCCCGTTAAAATCAGAAATAAAGCACACTTGCGATACGAACTGACGGAGACAGGAATTAAACTGAGGCAGCTGCTTGTCAGTGCAGATGAATTCCGTTAGTGATACAGTGGAAATCTTTATGGCTCTTCGGAATAATTTGTGGGTAAAAATAATGGGAATCGCCTTCGGCGATGCTGATTTATGCTTTTCAAACACCCCCCAACCGAAGCCAGATTTTTAAAAGGGATACGTTGCAATACAATGGAAC
>Ga0209723_1001196_pt1 | contig 42454 bp, 32 predicted proteins | sample BiotimSIPDNA_2_FD_185750 | JGI IMG/M metagenome (GOLD analysis project Ga0209723, IMG submission 185750) | Anaerobic biogas reactor microbial communites from Washington, USA - Biogas_R2 time_0 SIP DNA (SPAdes) (version 2) | ecosystem: Engineered > Bioreactor > Anaerobic > Unclassified | place... | reverse complement strand
ACACTCCAGGACTTCGCTACGCGTGGCTTTCGGGCGTCTTGTTCTCCGCGGCATTGTCTATCCCTCCACTTCGCTTTTTCCCCTATACTATCCCCGTTTGCCCTCCTGTCTAGCCAGTTTTGCTACCATAGAAAAAAACGGCATGGCGCGCGGTTAAGACGCTCTACAGCCTGTGTGCAGGGCTGGCAACGGCGATCCTGTTGACGCTGAATGTGCGGCTCTACATACCGGGCAGCGCATCCTACGGGCCGGAAAAATTAGGGCGCGACGTCGTGCCGCACCTGCGCTTCATCGGCACGGCGCTTCGCGCGGGGGCCGGCGAACAAATGCAGGGGATGTTCCCCGAAGGCTATTTCTTTGCCCACGTGCTCTACGGGCTGGCCTGGGTGGACGTTGGCCTGCGCGTCTCGCCTGAGACCCCGCTGTATGCGCAAGCTCTCGAAGAATCCGGCTGGGCGCTGGCACGCCTGGATTCTCCGCTGGGCCGCGCCCCTTTCAGTTTTGGCTTGACGCCCCCCTATGGCGTGTTCTACGTCGGTTGGAGCAGTTGGCTGCGCGGCGGGCGGCTGATGTTGTACGCGCCCGGCGCACGCCCCCCGGATGAGGTCGCGCGTTTCCAGGACGATTGCGCTGCGCTCGCGCGGGCGTTCGACCAAAGCGCCACACCCTTTCTGACGGCCTACCACGGGCAAGCCTGGCCCGTCGATAGCGTCGTCGCCGTGGCCGCCCTGCGACTGCATGACAGGCTATTTCCCGCGCAGCATACTGCCGTCATCGAACGCTGGCTGGCCGCAGCGCAAGAGCGATTGGACCCGGCGACCGGCTTGCTGCCGCACCGGGTCGATCCGTTGAACGGCGAACCGCTGGAAGGCGCGCGCGGCTCCTCGCAGAGCGTCATCGCGCGCTTTTTGCTTGAAATAGACCCGGCGTGGGGACGCAGCCAGTATGACCTGTTCCGGCAGCACTTCATCCGGCCGTTCCTGGGTGCGCCCGGTGTGCTCGAATATCCGGCCGGCGTGACGGGGCGCGGCGATGTGGATTCCGGGCCGCTGGTCTATGGGTTTAGCGCCTCCGCGACGGTGGTGGGACTTGGGGCGGCGCAGGTGCATGGCGACCGGGAAGTAGCCGATGCCCTTATCCGCGCCGCCGAAGCCGTCGGGCTGCCGTTTCGTTGGGGCGGCGCCAAACGCTATGCCTTCGGCTTGCTGCCGGTGGGCGACGCTTTCCTGGTCTGGGCAAAGAACGCGCGCCCTTGGGTGGCCTCCGCGCAGACGGTGGAATTCCCGGCGGTGATTCACCCGTGGTGGCGGCTGCCTATCCACGCAACGGCGTTGCTGCTTATCCTAGGACTGTGGGCGCCGTGTTACCTCACGGCCTGGCTTCGCAGACGACGTGGGTTGGCGGGATTGGTGCTCTGCGTGCTGTTGGCGGGCTGTGTTACTTCGCCTGAACCGGCATCGCCCGCGCCACAAGCGTCTCTTCCACCTCCCACGTCCCCGGCTAGCTCCGCGCCGGACTTCGCCATCGTCGGCTACCTGCCCGACTACCGCGCGCTCGATCCGGCGTGGGGGCGCTACGTCACCGACATCATCTACTTTTCCGCCGGCCTGCATCCCACCGGAGAGCTGGATGCCAGCCGGTTGGATGCAAAAACCCTTACTGCCCTGCGCGAGATGCGCGCCGCCTACGGGACGCGCATCTTCATCGCCATCGGCGGCTGGGAGCGCTCGGAAAACTTCGCCGCCGTCGCTGCCGATCCGGCGCTGCGGGCGCGGGCTGTACAGGTGATCACGGCTTATTGCCTCGAAAATGGGCTGGACGGCGTGGATTTCGATTGGGAATTCCCCGACAATGCCGCGGAACGCGCGGGCTACGTGGCGCTGCTCGCCGAAGTTCGCCAGGCGTTTGCGCCGCATAGCTTGCGGGTGAGCGTGGCGCTGGCAGCGTGGCAGGATTTGGGCGATGAGCTTTACGCCGCCGTGGATCGCATCCATGTGATGGCCTACGATCACGAAGGCCGCCATTCGACGTTCGAACAGGCTACCGGTGACATCCAGGTGTTTCTGGAACGCGGTGCGCCGTCCGAAAAGCTGCTGCTCGGCATGCCGTTTTATGGGCGCAGTCTCAGCCAGTGGGACACTGCTTTCACCTACGCGGAAATTTTCGTGCAGCACCATCCTGCACCGGATGTCGACGAGGCTGGCGGTATCTACTTCAACGGCATTGCGACCATCCAGCAGAAAACGCGCTATGCGATGGAACAACGGTTGGGCGGCGTGATGATCTGGGAATTAGGGCAAGATACAGTGGATGACACATCGCTCTTGCGAGCGATTGATCAGATAATATCTCCATAAGGCAGGTTGAGTGATGACGATTCCTTCAAATCCCCATGTCCAGTGGCGCTTAGACGTTGCCAGGAAACTGGCCGAGAAAATCCGCGCGTTTCCCGGTGTACAGGCGATTGTGGTTGGCGGCTCAGTGGCGCGCAGCTACGCCGATACCTACTCAGACCTGGAACTGCCCATCTTTTGGGACGAGCTGCCCCCGGACGAGACGCGCCTGGCTCTCGTCGCCGCGCTGCACGGCGAGTTCCTCCACGGCTACGACGGTCCGGCGCTGGAAGACCAACTGTTGATTAACGGGTTCCAGGTCGATCTATGGCATAACACAGTCGCCGCGGAAGAAGCCGTGTTCAAGACGATCCTCGAGGACTACAGCACAGATTTTGGCGACAGCAACTTCATGGATACCATCCGCGCGTGTATACCACTTTACGGCGACGCGATCATCCAGCAATGGAAGCGGCAGGCCGTGCACTATCCGGAGGCGTTGGCCCTGAAAAATATCCAGCAACACATCGCTGCGTTCGACGTTGCACAACTGGCTGTGATGGCCTACCGCGACAACCCTACCGTCTTCTATACCGCCATCAGCCGACTCCAGGAAGCGATATTTGTGGTATTGCTGGCGCTGAATCGCCTTTACTTTCCCACATTCAAGTGGATGTACCAGGTTTTGGCAACGATGTCGATCAAGCCGGTGGATGTGGAACGACGGTTCCGGCAAGCGTTCCGGCTCCCCTACGCTGATGCTGTGGAGGACACCACCCACCTGCTTCATGAAACCCTCTCTTTGGTCAAGCGGCACTTTCCACACCTGGATACGACTGTCGTCGCGCGCCGGCTGGCCTACGCGCGGACGGCATATACAGAACCGGCAGAAGTTTGATTTTTGTTAGATTCCACTAAAATCTACATAGAATCCCATTCTTGTAAGCAAAGAGGAGAATAATGTCGAGAAAACTAAGATTTGGCTTGATCGGATTGGGCGAAATCGCCTACAGCTCCACCGGACATGTGTTCCGGCAGACCGCCAATGCGGAGATGATCGTGGGCATGGACCCCGTGGCGGATATCGCTGCCTCCTACGAGGCAGCCTTTGGTATTCCGTGTTCCACGAATCTCGAGGACGTGCTGAACCACCCCGACGTGGATGCGGTCGTGATCTCTACGCCGCACAACCTGCACGTCCCGTTGGGCATTCAGGCGGCGCGCGCGGGCAAGCACGTCATCGTTGAAAAGCCGATGGCGACGACGCTCGAAGACGCCGATGCGCTCATCGCGGCGTGCAAAAACGCGGGCGTGTTGTGCTCGTCGAAGGAGGGCAGCGTGCGCTATCAACCGGCGACGGCAAAGGCGAAAGAATTGATCGCGCAAGGCGCGATCGGCGAGTTAATGGCAACGGAAGTAACCGGCGCGTCCAACAAACCGCCGAACTACTGGACCGGCGGCTACACCGGACGCGTGCAGACGTCGTGGCGCAAGTCCAAGTTCGAATCCGGTGGCGGCGTGCTGATCATGAACTACATCTACGACTTCTACCGCCTGCGCTACATCACCGGGCAGGAGATCACACGCGTCTTCGCCGAATTCGGCACCTACCGCACGCCCGTCGAGGTCGAGGACTTCATCACGTTGACGATGCGCTACACCAACGGCGCGATCGGCACGTGGATGGCATCCTCGTGCGCGCCGGGCGCATCGAAGGCGGGCGCGCGCGGCACGAAGGCCTCCGACAACCGCATCTTCGGCACCGCCGGGCAGATCGTCTTCGACAACAACGATTTGCTGGTCTACACCGATAACGAGGTCGAAGGACTGACGCCCGGTGAATGGACGCAGATCTCGTTCCCGCAGCAATGGGGGGATCAGGCCTACGTCGTCTATTTCGACAAATTCGCCGAAGCCGTCTTCGCGGGCCGCGAGCCGGACATCCCCTGCGAAGAAGGCCGCAAGACGCTGGAAGTGCTGCTGGCGGCGTATCGGTCGGGGGAGACGCATGAGCCGGTGACGTTGGGGTAGGTAGACGGTAGACGCGCCAGCAGACTGGCGTAGACGGTAGGCGGGAGGAGAGATATGACTTCATCACAAATGCTCGCGCAAGAAATTGTTGATCATTACAACGTCTACAACGAAGACGAACGTCTCAAGCACGACATCGGCCCGTTGGAGCTGGCCCGCACGCGAGAGTTGATGCTGCGCTACCTGTCCCCGGTTCCGGCGGTCGTCTTGGATGTCGGTGGGGCGACAGGCGTCTATGCGTTCTGGCTGGCGGGATTGGGGTACAGCGTGTATCTGGTGGACATCGTTCCCCGCCACATCGAGCAGGCGCGCGCAGCGGCCCAGGCCCTCGGTGCACCGCAGCTTGCCGGGATGTGTGTCGGCGATGCGCGACATCTGGAGTTCGACGCCGACTTTGCCGACGCCGTCATCATGCACGGGCCGCTGTATCACCTCTCCGACCGGAAGGACCGGCTGCGTGCCATTGCTGAAGCAAAGCGGGTACTGCGTCCGGGCGGCGTCCTGCTGGCCTTCGCCATCACGCGCTACGCCGGGCTGATCTACGGCCTGACCCAGGGCCTCGTCTTCGATCCCGCCTACCACGCGATGATCCGTACCGAGGTGCAGACCGGACGGCGCGAGAACCCGCCACCAGGCACGTTCACCTTTCCCAATGCGTACTTCCACCATCCCGATGAACTCAAGGCCGAAGTGGAAGACACCGGCCTGCACCACGAGGCCACACTTGGCATCCTCGGCCCGGCGTGGATGGTGCCCGATCTCGATGCTAGTTGGGCAGACCCAGCCCAGCGCGAAGTCATCCTGGACATCGCCCGTCTGACCGAACACGAGCCGGTTCTCGGCCCGCGTCTCATGACCGTCGCGCGGAAATGAATCAGCAAATCACGAATCATGAATCATGATTCATACGCCCAGTAACCAGCAACCAAAAGGAGAAACCCATGACGAAAATATCGATTAGCCTCAATGATACAATCGGAACGATCAACCCTAATATCTACGGGCACTTTGCCGAGCATTTGGGGTGGTGCATCTACGGCGGCGTGTGGGTGGGCGAGGATTCGCCGATCCCGAACACCGGCGGCATCCGCAACGACGTGGTCGCTGCGCTCAAGAAGATGAAGCCGGGCGTCATCCGCTGGCCCGGCGGCTGCTTCGCCGACGATTACCACTGGCAGGACGGCGTCGGGCCGCGCAACCAGCGCCCGCGCCGCGTCAATATCCACTGGGGCGAGGTCGTCGAGAGCAACCAATTCGGCACGCAGGAGTTCATCCGCTTCTGCCGGATGGTGGGCGCGGAACCGTACATCGTCGGCAATGTCGGCTCAGGGACGGTACGCGAGCTGCGCGAGTGGGTGGAGTATTGCAACTTCCCCGGCGACAGCACGTTGGCACAGCAGCGCGCTTCTGACGGCAGCTCGGGTCCGCTCGACGTCACCTACTGGGGCGTCGGCAATGAGAACTGGGGCTGCGGCGGCAGCTTCTCGCCGGAGGATTACTGCACGGAATTTCGCCGCTTCGCCACGTTCGTGCGCGGTTTTGGCAAGCAACTGTATGTGATCGCCTGCGGTTCGCCCGGCAACGATCTGGAATGGACGACGCGCTTCTTCCGCAAGCTGCGCAAGGATTACTGGGACTTCAAAAATCTGCACGGCTACGCGGCGCACTACTACTGCGGGACGGCGGGCACGGCGACGGAGTACACGGTGGACCAATGGTACGAGCTGATCGCGCGCGGGCTGTATATGGAAGACCTGGTCGTCCAGCAGCGCGCGGCGATGGACGCCTACGATCCTTCCCGCAAGATCGGCCTGATCATCGACGAGTGGGGAACGTGGCATCCGGTGGAACCCGGCACGAATCCGGCGTTCCTGTTCCAGCAGAACAGCCTGCGCGACGCGCTCGTCGCAGCGACGTCGCTCGACATCTTCAATCGCCACGCCAACAAGGTGGTGATGGCGAACATTGCGCAGACGATCAACGTGTTGCAGGCAATGATCCTCACGCAGGAGGAGAAAATGCTGGTGACGCCCACGGGCTACGTCTACGAAATGTACGCGCCGCACCAGGGCGGGACGTCGCTGCGCACGGTCATCGAGTCCGATGCGGCGACGTACACCGCAGCGGGCAAGGAGCAGCAGGTGGCGACCGTCTCCGGCAGCGCATCGCGCACGGGGAAGGTGCTCTTCCTCACGCTGACCAACGCGCACGCCACAGACGCCATCGAGGTGACGGTGGACTTGCTCGGCGGCGCGCAGGCGGCGGGCGGCGCAGCGCGCGTCCTCAGCGGCGAAATCCACGCGCACAATACCTTCGAAGCACCCGAAACGCTCACGCCGCGCCCCTACGCCATTGACGCGACCGGCGCGTCTTTCGTGGTCACACTCCCGCCCGCGTCTGTGCTGGCGGCGGAGATTGCGCTTGGGTAGAGAGGGGGTATCTTCCGCAGATCAATGAGACGTGAGGCGTGAGGAATCACGCCTCACACAGTATTTCCGTTGCTCAAATGTTCACAGGGCAACCAGACGCAGAAGGTACTGCCCTGGCCCACGTCGCTCTCCAACGTAATCCGTCCGTGGTGCAAATTGACGATGCCCTGGCTGATAGCCAATCCCAGCCCGGTGCCGGGTGCTTTGCTCACCCGCGCAGCTTCCCCGCGATAGAAACGTTGGAAGAGTTGTTCCTGCTCCTCGGGCGCGATGCCGGGGCCGTTATCCCGCACTTGAAAGATGACCCAGGAATGCGCTGGCTCAATGACGGCAGCCGTGCTCAGCCAGACATCCCCACCGGGTGGTGTGTAATTCAGTGCATTGGTGAGCAGGTTGGTGGCAACCTGTTCCAGCAATGCTGGATCGGCAGCGATCGTCGGGAGCTCCGCTGCCGTGTCGAGGTAGAGATGCAAGCCATGCTCGGTAAACAGGCGGGTGCGATCTTCGGCTAGTGTGGTCAGCAGCACGTTCAGGTCCACGGACTGCCATTGGGGAACGGTTTTCTCCAGGTCGAGCCGTGAAATGTCGAGCAATTCTTCGATCAACACTTGCAACCGCTCGATTTCGCGGGCGAGACTTTCAAGGTAACGTTGGCGGTGTTCCATTCTGCCTTGCGAAAGCAGCCCCAGGTAGAGGCGTATGCTGGCGAGCGGGGTACGTAACTCGTGGCTTACGCTGCTCAGGAACTGTGATTTGGCCTTGTCGGCGGCCTGAGCCTGGTCAAGAGCAACGCTCAATTCTGCAGTCCGCTGAGCAACGGTGGCCTCGAGTGCGTCGGCGTGCGCTCGCAGTTCTTGGTGCAGGTTGAGCGCATCCAACGCCTGTCCGGCCGCCGCTGCCGCGTTCACGATCAGACTCATGTCATGGTCATCGTAAACGCAAGGAACAGTGGTTTCCAATTCCAGGATACTCATGACACGCCCACGGACTACCACCGGCGCCAGAAGTAGCGTGGCCGTTTGCAGATGGCGCATCGATTCACGACGATTACCCAACCGGGGGTCTTGTTGCGCGTCTTCGATGAAAAGTGGTAATTGGTGCTGCAGGACATAGGCAATGGTCGGTTCGGTCAAAGCCAGCGACTGGCCCAGAAGGCTCTCGCGGTCGTAGCGGCAATATTCGGCGGCGATTTTCAGGCTGGGACTGCCAGGATCGGCAAGGGTAGCGATGGCATGCGGCAACGACAGTGCCAGTGCTAATTCAGTGCAAAGTACCCGCAGGATTTCGACTGGATCAAGGGTGGCGTCGGCGGCGCTGATGATGTGGTTGAGCGCCGTCAGTTCGCGGTTTTGTATGCGCAAATCCTCAGTTTGACGGGTCACCGTGACGCCTAACTCATGATTGAGGGTTTCTATTTCTTGTTGATAGCGGTCACGTTCGGCAATAAGGCGTGCGCGCTCCAACACACGCTCGATAATGACGGCGATTTCATCCATGTCACGCACGGGTTTGGTGACATAGTCCCACGCCCCCCGCCGGATCGCCTCGATGACATCTTGCAATACACCGGTGCCGGAAACGACGACCACAGGGAGTTCGGGCTGTTCGGCCTTGAGCGTCGCAACGACTTCCAGACCGTCGACGCGCGGCATACGCAGATCGACCAGGACCGCATCGAGGTGTTCGGCACGCGCAATCGCAAGGCCCTCGGCGCCATCAGCAGCGGTGACGGTTTGATGCCCGCACTCGTCCAGATAGTCGGCGAGCGCCCGCCGGAGCAGCAGTTCGTCATCGATAACCAGGATTCGTTTCTGGCTCATATATCCAACCTTCCATCCAAACTATCTAGAATATTATATGCTCAACAACGCTAAAGCAAAACACAAGTAAAGGTTTCGAGCCGTTTTGCTATCAGAAAGGGTCGCCATTCACTCGATAAAGGTAAAGGTTGTGTTTGGAAATCACAGCACTTTATTATATAATAGTTGATATTTATCAAACCGGCAAGTGACGCATGATATTTGACGAACATGCGCGATATTCCTTTGATAAAACGAGGAGCGCAAGCATGTATATATTGTTGGTGGAAGATGAAGTCTCTCATGTTGAATTGATCCGGCACGCATTCCGTCAGCGAATGCCCGAAGGCAGCTTGCTTATTGCCCACAATCTGCGTGAAGCGCACCAACTCCTGACAACACAACCGGTCGATCTGGTGATTACGGATTGGTTGCTGCCCGATGGTCACGGCGTGGATATCATCCTCAAACATGAAGAGGAAGAGCTGTCGATTCCGGTTATCCTGATGACCAGCCACGGCAATGAACAGGTGGCGGTGGAAGCGATGAAGGCCGGCGCGCTGGATTATGTAGTCAAGACGGCGGACACGCTGGCCGATATGCCACATATCGCCGAGCGCGCGCTGCGCGAGTGGCATTACATTACCGAGCGCCGTCATTCCGAACAGCAGATCATTCGCCTGCAGCATCTTCTGCAGAACATTACCGATTCTATGCCCTCCGCGTTGATCACGCTGGACACCGATGGGCGTGTGCTAACCTGGAACCCCGCCGCCGAGCAGTTCACGCACTGCAAGAAAGAACAACTTTTGAACAACCCACTCTGGGCACTGTGCCCGGCGTTGGCGCATTACCGGCCTTTGCTCGACGAGGTGCTGGCGACAAAAACCGTGGCGCATCGCCATCGCGAGGAGGTGCAAACACCAGAGGGCCTGCGCTACTACGATGTTCACGTCTTTCCACTCCTCTCGGATGCCATTGGCGGGGTGGTATTGAGCATCGATGATGCGACCCAACGCGTTCATCTCGAAGAGACGATGCTGCAAGCCACCAAAATGGCGAGTGTCGGGGGGGTAGCGGCAGGCATGGCGCACGAAATTAACAACCCTCTTGGCGCGATGATGCAGTCGGCGCAGTTCTTGGAATTGGCACTCAATCCTGACCATGCTCGTACGCGGGCGCGGCTGGAAGCCGCCGGCATCGACCCGGACAGGCTCGGGGCCTATATGCAGGAACGCGGATTGCTTGACTATCTGCAGGGTATTCGTGACATGGGGGCGCGCGCAGCCAAGATTGTCTCTGATCTGCTTAGCTTCGCGCGGCGGGGAACGTCCAACCGCGCGCCGTGTGATCTGAATGTGCGCATCAAGCAAACGGTTGAGCTGGCTGCCACGGACTACGATCTGACCCGCCAGTACGACTTCCGCGATATTCAAATCGTGTACGAGCTGTCGCCCACGCTGCCGCATGTGATGTGTGATGGGCAACAAATTCAGCAGGTCCTCCTCAACCTGATTCGCAATGCTGCGCAGGCGATGGTCGACAAACATACTGACGCTGCGCCAGACTACTCGCCGCGGTTAACGCTGCGTACGATGAGTGGTGAAACCGGCGTGCGTGTGGAAGTAGAAGACAACGGTCTTGGCATTCCTGAGGTTGTACACAGACGGCTTTTCGAACCATTTTTCACCACCAAAGAGGTCGGCGAGGGTACCGGCCTGGGATTGTGGTTGTGCTGGTCGATCATCCATGAACGGCACGGCGGACGCATTTGGACCGAGCCAGTACAGCCGTGCGGGACGCGTTTTATATTCGAGTTGCCTTTCGCGGATTAGGTGCGATGCAAAATATGCCCAGTCAAAAGTCCATTCAAAAGGCCATCCCCCCGCCGGCCGCAGCGCGCCTGACCATCGGCATGCTCTTCGAGAACATGCCGAATGAACAACAGGAGTATCTGTCTCAAATTTTGAGCGGAGTCACGGCGGTAGCGGAAAGACAGGACGTGAATCTGTTATGCTTTACCGGCGGACATCTGTATCACACGCTTTACAACCAATTCGATACCCAACGTAATATCCTTTACGAACTGGTCACGGAGCGCACCGTCAATGGATTGATTATCCTGGGCACCATCAACACATATGCTGCCATGCCCAGGACCATAGAGTTTTACGAACGTTACCGCCATTTGCCCCTCGTTCATGTTGGATTGCCGCTAGAGAAAGTCACAACAGTGGTGGCGACCGAAACAGCCGGTTTGTACGAGGTTGTCGCACACCTTATTCGCGACCATCACCTGCGGCGGATCGCCTTCATTAACAGTCCTGAAAATCGTCCCGCCGCCCGGCCGCGCTATCAGGCCTATGTGCAAGCGCTGACCGATCACGGGATTGCCGTAGATTCTGCGCTTATCATTGCCGGGGATTGGACCGTGCGGGCAGGGGGAGAAGCTGTCAGATTGCTGCTCGATGAACGGAAAGCCGACGTGCAGGCGATCGTCGCTTCCAATGATAATATGGCGCTGGGTGCACTGGCAGCGCTGCAGGCACGCGGCATCCATGTGCCTTACGACATGGCGCTGACCGGCTTCGACGATACACAAATGGCGCAACTGGCTACGCCGTCGTTGACCACGGTGCGCCAGCCAATGTTCGAATTGGGCACAAAGGCAATGGATCTGCTCCTGGCGAAGATCGCTGGTGAGGAAGTGCCGTCAGAAGTGCTGCTTCCTACGCAACTCATCATCCGTCAATCATGTGGCTGTCCCGATCCCATGGTCGCTAGGACGACGCAGCTATCGGCCACAGCAAGCCAACCGGTCGAGCAGGCATCAACTGCGCAGTGCGCACAAATTGTCGCCGAGCTGATGCCACTCCTCGGTTCGATGGCAGATGCCGCCGGGTGGCTCGAAGATTTGCTGGTTGCTTTCACCGCGGATATGAGAGAGGACCATGGCGTCGCCCTTGTATCCACCCTGGACAAAATCCTGCGCCAGGTCGCCCAATACGGCGACGACATTCCCCGGTGGCAGGACGTCATCTCCATGCTGCGCCAGCGGCTACAGCCCCCTACCGGCGACCTGGCTTTGTCCAGCCGGGCAGAGGCCCTCTGGCACCAGGCGCGCGTATTTGTCGGAGAAGCGATGCGCAAGGCGGTGGCGCAGCACCAGTTACAGATGGACCATGAAAACATTGCGGTGCGGATATTCGGCCAGGCCCTGGTGACTACGCTTGATTTCACCACTCTTCTGGATATCATCGCCGACCGTATGCCGCCGCTGGGCATACCGGCATGTTACCTCGCGTTATACGAAGACCCGCAGCCCTACGCATACCCGCATCCAGCGCCGGAATGGTCGCGATTGGTTCTGGCCTATAGCGAGAACGCCGGACCGGATATGACCGAGCGGCGTTTTCACTCATCGGCGCTGCTGCCACCGGAGCTATGGCCCCACGACAGGCGCTACACGTGGATTGTCGAGCCGTTATACTTCCAAAATGTCCAACTCGGCTTTGCGATTATGGAAATGGGCACGGCAGAAAGGCCGGTTTATGAGATCGTGCGCGAGCAGATCAGCAGTGCGCTCAAAAGCGTGCTTCTTTTCCAGGAACAAAAGCGAGCCGAAGCCGAGTTAGTGCAGGCATATGCACACGTTGAACAACAAGTCCACGCACGTACCCGCGAACTGGAACAGGAAATCAACGAACGCAAACAGGCCGAGGCTATCCAACAAACCCTCATTACCGAACTCGGCGCCAAAAACGCCGAGCTAGAGCGGTTTACCTACACTGTCTCGCATGACCTGAAAAGCCCCCTTATCACTATCGGTGGCTTTATAGGTTTTTTGGAACAGGATATGCTGTCCGGCGACCTGGAACGTGTGCGGGTCGACATCGCCCATGTCAACATGGCCGTCAACCGAATGCAGCAGTTGCTCGACGAGTTGCTGAAACTCTCACGCATCGGACGGCACATCAATCCGCCAGAGGAAGTCTCTTTCGAGGCCATCGCCTGTGAAGCAGTCGAGTTGGTGCGCGGGCGCAGTACTGCACATCGCGTAACGATTGAGATCATGCCCGGTATGCCCATCGTTCGTGGCGACCGGGCGCGGCTTGTGGAGGTGGTGCAAAATCTAGTCGACAATGCTTGCAAGTACATGGGCAACCAACCCTACCCGCAAGTCGAGATCGGGGCAGAGCAAACGAATGGCGAGACGATCTTCTACGTGCGCGATAATGGAATAGGCATCGATCCCCGTTTTCATAATCAGGTCTTCGGCCTGTTCGAAAAGCTCGATCCGACCAGTGAAGGCACGGGGATCGGCCTGGCTCTGGTCAAGCGCATCATCGAGACGCACGGGGGGAAAATCTGGGTAGATTCGGGCGGACAGGGCGACGGTACAACTTTTTGTTTTACCTTGCCGGCAAACAAACTTAAATAGGTCGCCAAGTTTCACAATTCTAGTTTTCTAAAGGAGTATATGATGGACAAACACAATTTGCGACGCAGAAATTGGAGTCGATGGATGATCGTGCTTGCCATACTTGCTCTGCTATTAACAGCCTGTCAAGGTACACCAGAACCCTCAACCTACATCATTGGCGTAGCCAGCGAGTTCCCGGCAGAAGAAATTCTGGACGAGTTTAAAAGCACAATGACCGGGTTAGGATATGTGGAAGGAGAGAATATTACTTATATTTACCACGGCATTTTGGGAGGCGGACAACAAGCGAACGAGGCCGAAATCAAGATCTTGATGGCCGAACAAGTAAATGTGCTCCTGACGTTAGGCAGCGCACCCACGAAAGTGGCCCAAAAGGCCGTCGAGGGCACAAACATACCCGTGGTTTTTTCCCCGGCCACAAATCCGCTTGGGGAAAAATTCGTAACGAGTCTCAGAAACCCCGGCGGCAACCTGACCGGCATCCAAAGCATTGATTCTACTCCCAAAGCGCTGGAATGGCTGCTCAAGCTCGCGCCAGATACAAAACTGGTCTATGCCCCGTACCACTCGGGCGACCAGAGCGCCCCGATGTCTGTCAAACTCCTCACAGATACGGCTGCCCAATTGGGGGTCGAACTCGTGCTCGACGAGGTTAGTAGTGGTGATGAGGTCCTGGTCGCCGTCAAAGATCTACCGCAAAATTCGGCCATCCTTTTCCCAATTTCGCCGAGTATAGATCCAAGCCTGGACGACATTCTCGAACTCGCTATCGAACTAGAAATCCCGACCGGATCGACTACTAACCTGACCCAGGACAAACTGCTATTCACCTATGCGGTTGACCTGCCGCGCATAGGCGAGCAAGCAGGTGTAATGGTGGACAAGATATTGAAGGGGACCGACCCTGGCGACTTGCCGGTAGAAACAGCCGAGTTTATCCTGATCGTCAACTTGAGAACGGCTCAAAGTATCGGCATCGACGTTTCAGACGAGATCCTTTACCAAGCACAGAGAATCGTCCGCTAAAGCCCGGCCTGGAAAGGTAAAAAATATGCGCGCCAGCATCCGCACACGCTTGACCATAGCATTCATCGTTTTGGCCATCGGCCCGTTGTTGCTGGTCGGCGTTATCCTGGCCTGGCAGAGTTTTGCCACGCAGCAACAGCAGGCGCTCAATTTGCAGCGCGAGGTGGCACGGCGGATATCTAGCCAGGTGACAACGTTTTTTGACCAGGTGGAAAACGAACTGCGCCTCACCAGCCGGGTACAGGGATTGTTTGCGTTGGCTCGCGACAGGCAGTACGGTGTCTTGTCCGAACTGTTGACCTACCGGAACGTTTTTGAAGAATTGGCCTTGCTCGACAATCAGGGACAGGAGCAAATTCGCCTCTCGCGCCACAGCGTCATCACCACCCTGCGCGACCGTTCCCGGAATGCCGAGTTTGTCGGCCCGCAAACGACCGGGCAGACCTATTATGGCCCCGTTCGCTTTGACGAGATCACCGGTGAGCCACTTATGGTCATCAGCGTGCCCCTGCGCGACCTGCACAGCGAGCAGTTAGCCGGGATTCTTGTGTCCGAGGTGCGCATCAAGAAAATCTGGGCCTTGATTGCAGAGATAGAGGTCGATGCGGGACAGAGTGTGTATATCATCAACGCGCAGGGGCAGGTGGTGGCGCACCGCGATCCTTCGGTGGTTCTACGCGGGGCAACCCTCCGCGTGCTCGACGAAGCGGGAGGCATCCAGCCCGGTTTGAATGGTTCGCGCGTCGTTCTGGCAGTCGAAAGGGTAAGTGTCGGCGATCAAGAATTCAACGTCGTTGCCGAGCAAACAATTTCGGAAGCTCTGGCTTTGGGCATGAATACGGTGCGCATCACGGTGATTCTGGTTGTGGTCATGCTTGTGATCTCGGCCACGCTGGGCTTTTTGATTGTGCGTCAAATTGTCCATCCCATCCAGGCGATGGCCGCCGTAGCCCAGGCGATTAGCGCCGGCGACCTCCACCGGCAGGTCGAGGCCAACGGTCAGGACGAATTGGGCAAACTGGCCGTCGCTTTCAATCACATGACAACCCGGCTGCGACAAAGCCTGGAAAGTCTGGAACAGCGCATCGTCCAGGTCAGGCAGACCCAAGAGTCGCTGCGCCAGGCCAACGAGACTCTGCAGGCGCTGTTCGACCACTCGCCGCTGGCCATTTTTACGATTGCACCGGACAGTCGCGTGTTGTTCTGGAACAAAGCCGCAGAAGAGATGTACGGCTGGACCAGCCAGGAAGTCGTGGGAACCCGGCTGCCCACCATTCCAGAAGAGAAAATCCAGGACCACCAATTGATAGGTACACGCATCGATATGGGCGAGTCCGTCATCACCGGCATGGAGATGGAACGCCAGCGCAAAGACGGCAGCCGGTTTTTTCTTACCGCCTCGATCGCGCCGCTACGAGACTCGGATGGCAACATCTATGCCTATATGAGCATTGGAATGGACATCACCGCGCGCAAGCGAACAGAGGAGGCGCTGCGCAAGAGCGAAGCCCGCTACCGGACACTGGTCGAAAGCCAGGTCGATCTCATCAGCCGGTATCTGCCGGATACAACCCTGACGTTCGTCAACGATGCTTACTGCCGGTTTTTTGGCAAAACGCGCGAGGAATTAATTGGGCAAAGTTACCTGTTTATGATCACCCCTGAGTACCGCGAACTGGTGCGGCAGGAAACTGCAGACCAGGCAAGGCATCCCAGACCATTGGCGGGTGAGTACATCAACTACAGGCACGATGGCGAGGAGCGTTGGATCCAATGGATCGTCCGCTGTATCACCGATGACAGTGGCCAGGTCGGCGAGCTGCAAGCCGTGGGTCGTGACATCACCGAACTCAAGCAGGCCGAAGCCGAACATGAAGCCCTGATTGCCGAACTGGAAGCCAAGAACGCCGAACTGGAGCGCTTTGTCTACACGGTTTCGCACGACCTCAAAAGCCCGCTCATCACCATCGGCAGTTTTGTCGGTTTTTTGGAGAAGGATGCCTTGTCCGGCGATGAAGAACGGATGCGGGCTGATGCAACGCACATCAACAACGCCGTCGCCAAGATGCAGCGGCTGTTGGGCGAACTGCTCGAACTCTCGCGCATCGGGCGGCGAGCCAACCCGCTGGAAGCAGTATCCTTTGCTGAGATTGCCCGTGAGGCGGTCCAGTTGGTGCAAGGGCGCATCGCAGCGCGCGGCGTGACGGTCGAGATTGCGCCCGACCTGCCCGTCGTCTACGGCGACCGGATGCGGCTAGTCGAGGTGGTACAAAATCTGGTCGACAATGCTTGCAGGTTTATGGGCGAGCAGCCCCACCCGCGCGTCAAGATCGGAGCCAGGCAAGACGAGGCCGGAGCGGTATTCTATGTGCGCGACAACGGTATGGGTATCAACTCGCAGTATCACGACAAGGTCTTTGACCTCTTTGAAAAGCTCGATCCGCAAAGCGAAGGCACCGGCGTCGGCTTGGCCCTGGTCAAGCGCATCATCGAGACGCACGGCGGCAAAATCTGGGTCGAATCGGAAGTGGGAACCGGCTCGACGTTTTGTTTTACCCTGGCATAGAGAGGACTAAAGAAGACGATATGAGCGTACAATCCATACTGGCGGTTGCTATCGCCGGCATCACGTTTTATGTTGGCCTATATCATCTTTTGCTCTATTTGCGACGCAAAAGACACCGCGAGGACCTGACCTTTGCGCTGCTGTGTCTGGCGACAGGGTGCTACGACGTGTTCTGTGCCGGGTTGTACAATGCCAGTTCGGTCGCCGAGGGGGTGCAGTGGCAGCGGATGCAGTTTATTGCACTGGCGTTCTTAACCACGGCCTTTTTGTGGTTTGTGGCAGATTATACGAAACAAAAGCCCGGAATCGTCACTTATACTTTTTCAGCTTATTACCTGTTCGTCATCCTTGTCCAGAGTATGGATCGCAGTGCTCTGACCTGGCTGGTCGGTCAGCCGGCCATCAAAACCATCACATTGCCTTTCCTCAACCATCCGATCGTCTATTACGAAGCGACCCTGGGGCCATTTACGGCAATTCAAGGGCTGGTGGGATTGGCAGCTTCTACGTATATCCTTTGGGTCAGCGTCCGCTTTTACCGGCAAGGGTATCACCGCGAATCCGCTCCACTGCTCATAGCGCTTGGATGTATGTATGCGGCGGTGTTCAATGATACACTGGTGAGTCAAGGGGCATATCAGTTTATCTATGCCATCGAGTATGGTTATCTGGCGATGATTCTCCTGATGGCTGATTCATTGTCTAGCGCGGTAATGGAAGCAGCCATAACAAAAGAGGCGCTGCGCGAGAGTGAAGCGCGCTGGCAATTCGCGTTGGAAGGCTCAGGCGATGGGGTTTGGGACCGGAATGCACAAACAAACCAGGTCTATTTCTCTCGACAATGGAAAGCCATGCTTGGCTTTGAAGAACACGAGATTGGGAACACCCTGGCCGAATGGGACACGCGCATTCATCCAGAAGATCGGGACTACGTTTACGAGGAAATCCGCAAGCACCTGGAGGGCGAGAGCCCAATCTATACCAGCGAGCACCGCCTACAGTGCGAGGATGGCACATATAAATGGATTCTGGATCGCGGCCAGGTGGTCGAGTGGACGAAAGACGGTAAACCACTCCGGGTCATCGGGACACACAGCGATATCACCAGGCGCAGGCAGGCCGAGGCGGCGCTGAGAGAGAGCGAGGAAAAATTCCGTTCCATTGTTGAAAACGCCCTGGTGGGCATTTTCATGGTCGACGATGCCTTCCGCTTTGCTTACGTCAACGACGAACTGAGTCGCATATTGCACTATTCAAGTGAGGACCTTATCGGGATGGATTTTCGCGACGCTCTCTCTGATGAGAGCCGCGCCTTCGTCGCCGACTACTACATCCGCCGGCGACGCGGCGAGCAGCTCCCTCCCCGCTACGAACTGAGTGTCGTGCGCCAGGATGGTCAGGTGCGTTATGGGGAAATGAGTGCCACCATCGTCAGAGATGCAGCCGGAAGATTGCACACAATGGGACAATTTGTCGATATCACCAAGCGTAAGCAAGCCGAGGCGGCGTTAGCACGACGCGCGATGGAGCTGCGTAAACTGTATGAAGCCTCATTGGATATCAACGCGCAACTGGATATGACGACATTGTTGCACAAAGTTGTCGAGCACGGAGCGGCACTCATCGGCGCTCTGCAGGGGACTCTGTTCTTGCTGCAACCCGACCAGACGCTCGAACTCGTCGTCTTGCACAACCTGCCGGTCGACTTTCTGGGTGTACGGCTCAAATTGGGCGAAGGGCTGGCCGGCCGCGCCGCGCAAGAGGGCCAGCCGATAATGGTCGAGGATTACCAAACGTGGGAGGGACGGTCGCCGGCCTTCGTCAAGTTAGGCGCCCGGCGCGCTTTGAGTGTGCCGTTCAAAGCCAGAAATCGCGTCATCGGTGCGTTGAACATCACCGACACCGAACAGCGAGGGGAGTTCAGCGAAGACGAGATGCGACTGCTCAGCCTGTTCGCTGATCAAGCCGCGGTCACCATCGAAAACACGCGACTGTACGAAGAAGCGCAACACCGGGCCGAATACCTGGCGACGACGAACGAAATCAGCCGCGCCATCTCGACTTTGCAAGACCCGGACAGTGTGCTTGAGGTCATCTACCGCCAGGTCCAGCGCACTGTGCCGGCAGACGCATTCTATATCGGTCTCTACGATGCCGAACGCAATCAGATATCCTTCCCCATTATGTATGATTTGGGCGTCCGCTACCACGAACCCGACTTGTCTTTAGGTTCTAACACATGGCTTGCTGATGTGCTACGTACCGGACAGCCTTTTATGTTGCACCGCAGCCCAGAAGAATTGCACACCCCCATTCCAGCCGGTCTGGGCGACAAGAGCCGCAAATCGGCCTCCGTCCTCATCGTACCCCTGTAGAAAAAAGAGCGTGTTGTGGGTGTACTTTCGGTCCAGAGCTACACTCTGAACGCCTATAACAACCGCCACGCCGAGATTCTTACCGGCGTTGGCGTCCAGGCCATAATCGCCATCGAAAACGCCAGGCTGTTCACGGCCGCACAACAGGAACTGGAGGAACGCAAACGCATCCAGGCCGAACTGGAAGACAAGAATGCTGAACTGGAACGCTTTACCTACACCGTTTCCCATGATCTCAAAAGCCCGCTTATCACCATCGGTGGTTTTGTGGGCTTTTTGGAGAGAGATGCTTTGTCGGGCAATATGGAACGGGTCAGGGCCGACACTGTTTACATCAACGATGCCCTCGCCAGAATGCAGCGGCTGCTTGACGAGCTGCTAGGACTGTCGCGCATCGGACGGATCATCAATCCACCGGAAGCGGCATCATTTGAAGCCATTGTTCACGAGGCTGTGGAGTCGGTGCGCGGCTACATCGAAGCCCGCCGTGTACAGGTGAAAATTGCGCCTGGTCTGCCTACTGTCTACGGCGATCGAGTGCGGTTGGTGGAAGTGTTACAGAACCTGGTCGACAATGCTTGCAAGTTCATGGGCGACCAACCTCACCCACGCATCGAAATCGGCGTGCGGCAGGATGAGGATCAACCGGTGTTCTACGTGCACGACAACGGCGTCGGCATCGAACTCCAATACCATGACCAGGTCTTTGGCTTGTTCGACAAACTCGACCCCACTAGTGATGGCACCGGCGTCGGCCTGGCCCTGGTCAGGCGCATCATCGAGATGTATGGCGGTAAGATCTGGATCGAGTCGGAAGGCAAAAACAGCGGCACAACATTTTGCTTCACCCTACCGCTCGCGCCGCAATAAGAAGGGGATCATGTCATCAAAGCTTGAAGCCTATCTGTCACCGGCGATCCTGGCCAACAAAGCCAGCATCGCTCGCACCATACAAAATATCAGCGTCGTTTTGCTGATTGCATCTGTAGTAGCCGGCGTCATCACCATAGTTGATCGCAATTGGGGAGCGGTGCGGGCGTTGGGCATTTTGACCCTGCCGCTCATTGTCACCTTTTGGCTCTCCAAACATGGACATGCCAGCGCTGCCGTATTTGTACTCTCCGTGAGTTTACTCATATCGTCTACGATCCTCGCCACCCTGGGGCAGGGCATCCATGATGTGACCAATTTCGTCTATCCCGGCATTCTGCTTGTAGCCAGTTTAGTAATGAACAAACGCGCCTTTTCCATCCTTGTAGCGCTGACCTTACTCGCTGTCGGTTGGCTGGTCTTGGGCGCTATGGGCGGTCTCTTCGTGCCACGTCCGCCTGATGTCGGCGCGTTGTCGGACTTGCTGATCGTCACCGTCATCCTTAGCACCACAGCGTTTTGCGTCTACCTGCTGAGCAACAATCTGCAACAAAGTCTGCTTCAGGCAAACCGGGAGATGGTAGAACGCGAGCAGGCCAAAACTGCTCTCCATGAATCGCAAACCATGCTACAATTGATCTTCGATCATGCCTTCGATGGTATCAGCGTCTACGAAGAAAATCTGGAAGAGGGTACACGTCGGTTGATTGATTGTAACAGCCGCTATGCCGAAATTGCCGGGCGCAGCAAAGAGGAATTGCTGAAAATGGGCAATACGCTGCCCATTCAAAAAGATGTAGGCGGCCTGGCCAATCGTACCCAATTCCTCGAAAACTTGAGTCAAGGGGTATATATGGGCCGTTTTTCATGGCTGCGTCCCGATGGACAGGAGAATGTGATCGAGTATGCTGCCGTCCAGCGACGCGTGGATGATCACCTGTTGGTTATCGGCGTTGATCACGATATCACCGCGCAGCTACAGGCTGAAGCTGCCCTGGAACGCGAGCGTGCGTTATTGCGGACACTGGTAGACACAATGCCCGCGGCCGTCTTTGCGAAAGACATGAACGGGCGTAAAATCTTGTCGAACAGCGTTGACCAGCTTGCGATGGGGGTGAAATCCGAAGCTGAGGCTCTGGGCAAAACGGATTTCGACGTGTACCCGCCAGATATGGCGATGCGGTTTATGGAGGAAGACCGGCGCGTCCTGGAAAATGGAGAAGTCTATGAATCAGAAAGTGACTATATCGACAACTATACGGGCGAACGACGGTGGGTATCCGGCTTCAAACGTCCCTTGCACAATCAGGCCGGGCAGACCATCGGGCTGATAGGCAGTTTCTACGATATCACCGACATCAAAAGGGCAGAAATTGAACGCGAAAAACTCATCACCGAACTTGAAGCAAAGAATACCGAGTTGGAGCGGTTCACGTACACCGTTTCCCATGATCTGAAAAGCCCGCTCATCACGATCAACAGTTTCGTCGGCTTTTTGCAGGAAGACCTGCTGAACGGCAATGTGGCACAGGCACAAGAAGATATGGCGCAGATCAGCGCTGCACTCGCCAAGATGGAACAATTGCTCAACGAGCTACTGGAACTCTCGCGCATTGGGCGGCGCATAAACCCGCCGGAAACGGTGCCTTTCGAGGTCATCGCCCGCGAGGCGGTGGAACTGGTACATGGGCGCATCACGGCTGGTGATGTAGCTGTGGAAATCATGCCCGGCCTGCCCTACGTCCGCGGTGACCGGGTGCGACTGGTAGAAGTGGTGCAAAACCTGGTGGACAATGCCTGCAAGTACATGGGTGACACACCCGCCCCGCACATCGAGATTGGCGCGCGGCAGACCGAGACTGAGGCGGTCTTTTATGTTCGTGATAACGGCATCGGAATCGAGCCGCAGTATCACGAGCGGATTTTTGAGCTTTTCGACAAACTTGATCCCGCCAGCGAAGGGAGCGGCGCAGGCCTGGCCATTGCCAAACGCATTGTCGAGACGCATGGCGGACGAATTTGGGTAGATTCAGAAGGACACGGATGCGGCAGCACATTCTGTTTCACACTGGCTGCCGCACTGTGAGAAAACTACAGGAGAGCAACTATGCCAACGGAACCAAACGTCATCCTGCTGGTTGAGGACAACCTGGCGCACGCTGAAATCGTCATTCGAAGCTTTCAGGAGCACCACATCGCCAGCCACATCGTCCATGTTTTGGATGGCGAGGCAGCGCTAGACTACCTGCTGCATCGTGGCCAATTCACCGAAACGGCAAACAACCCCCGCCCGCGAGTGATCTTGCTCGACCTGCGCCTGCCCAAAATCAGCGGCCTACAGCTTCTTCATGAAATCAAGACTCATGAATCGCTGTTCAGCATTCCGGTCGTGATTCTCACCACGTCCGAAGCCGAACAGGATTTGACACTGGCTTATGCCAACCACGCCAACAGCTACCTGGTCAAACCCGTGGACTTCACCAAGTTCTCGCAGTTGATTGATGACCTGGGGCTCTACTGGCTGGACTGGAACCGTCAGCCCCTGAATTAGTCCACTCACAAATACATCGCATGCATATACACTGGCGTAAAGCCCGAATGGATGGTTAGTTCGACGTAGCGGACACGCGCGCCGATTTGAGCCGCCAGACGGCGCTGTTCGCTGGAGATGAGCATCTGCCGCGCGCCGGTCCCGGCAGCGTTTCCCACCTGGCGAAAGCGCTCCAGCGACAGAGGCGGGAACATCCCAATATGGATGGCGCTCTCCAAATCGAGGTACGTGCCGAACGCCCCGGCAACGATGAACGTATCGATATCCTGCGCCATCAACCCGGCCTCTTGCAGCAACACCTCCACTCCCGCGCGGATAGCGCCCTTCGCCAACTGAATCTCGTTGACGTCCCGGCGGGTGACGAGTAGATCGTTGCCGTTGCCGGTATCCGTCGCGGGCGCGAGCAGGAACGCGCCGCCGCCTTCCCACGGAACGATGCGCGGGTGATCTGGTTGGAAGCGCCCGGTGCGCTGAACGATCCCGGCAGCGCGCAGTCCTGCCACTACGTCGAGGATGCCGGAGCCGCAAATGCCCACCGGTGGTTTGCCGCCGATAGTCTGGACATGCACGCTGTCCTCCCATATCTGCACATACTCCACCGCGCCGGGCGCAGCGCGCATCCCCGCGTGGATGTGCGCTCCCTCGAAGGCCGGACCAGAAGCGCAGGAGCAACTGAACAGTTGTCCGTTCGCCGCCAGGCTGATCTCCGTGTTGGTGCCGATATCGAGCGCGACCGTCGGTTTCTGCGCGCGCCAGGCATCCGTTGCCAATAGCATCGCGACGTGATCCGCGCCAACATATCCGGCGATATTCGGCGGCAGGTATACCTTCGCGCCGGAGGCCAGCTTTAGCCCCAGGTGGCACGCACAGATATCCAACGGCTCGGTGACGGCGGCGACATAAGGAGCTTCGCCCAACTGGCGCACCGGTAATCCGGCAAAAAAGTGATGAATGGCCGTATTGCCCACCACCACCGCTTCGACGATTTGCTCATAGGTTGCGCCGGCCTCGTGGCAGAGCTGGTTGATCAAGTCGTTCAGGCTCTCTATCAACCGTGTCTGCAGCAGATGACGCCCATCGGGATGCCTGTTCGCATAGGCGATGCGGCTGACCACATCCTCACCATAGGCAATCTGCGGGTTCATCAGTCCCCCCTTGGCCAATGTGTGACCGGTCGCCAAATCGAGCAGATAGGCTGCCATCTTCGTCGTACCGATGTCCACCGCCAAGCCGAGCAGTGCCTGTTCTGGATGCAGCACACCCACGGCCTCTGCTCGGTGATTAGATCGTCGCAGCGCGAGACGCACAGACCAGTCCTGTTCGCGTAACCTCCTGGAGAGATCGCGCAGCACCGGCTGGCCAAAGAAGGGCCGCGGAATATCCTGCTCCGCAAGCGCGTCGGTCAGGCGGACGGTGTCCGAGCGCAAATCGTGCAGCGTCGCCTGGACGACGGTAACATCCACAGGCTGCACTACGGGATCGACGGCGACTTCACTTTCCTGGCCTTCGACCTGCAAGCGCTGCGGCGTGCTCAACGAGGCCGGGGGAATGTCGATCTTCACATCACCCAGGGGACGCGCCTGACAAGCCAGCCGGTGACCCGCCGCCAGTTCCGACGCGCTAAATGTGCGCGCTTCGACGGGAGTGTGCGGCGTTAGCTCGCCGCGCACCAACCGCACGCGACATTTGCCGCACGCGCCCACGCCCCCGCACACAGCGACGATCTCCACGCCGGCGCGCCGCGCCGCATCGAGCAGCGTCATTCCCGGCTCGATAAGCGTCCGGAGACCAACAGGTTCCAGGTCCACTTTGTGCTGGATTTCGGTATGCTGTCCCGAAGAAGGCTGCTGATTTCCCATACGTAACCTCTCCCAACCATTATTTCATGGTCAAAGGGTAACACCTATTTTAGTAGCGTCAACCCGTCACCAGTCGAAATCACATGGGCTTAAAGGTCGCTCTGGCGGCACAACTGGATACTATATTGTTACGCACTCTTAACCACTTGGACACACAGTTTTAACCATAATAAGTATAGGGCGGGGAACTCTAACGGCAAGTGATGCGTCATAGTGACATAAGCGCGTAAAGGCGCACAATGTATTCAGTTTCAGTGTAAGTAAGGAGGGAAGTTAAAATGTTTACCAAGCGAATAGGTTTGCTCACTTTGTTATTGGCGCTGTTGCTGCTGACTGCACCGGTGACGGCGCAGGGGCCGAGTCCACAGCATTCCGATCCAACGTGGCAGGCGACGTATTGGAACACCACAGACCTGACCGGTACGGTGGTGCTGCAACGCGCCGAGGCCAACATCGACTACGACTGGGGAAACGGCTCGCCCGTACCGGGTGTTGTCACCACCGACAATTTTTCTGCACGGTGGACGCGCTACATTGATGTGACGCCCGGCACCTACGTGTTTACCGCCACGGCGGACGACGGCATCCGCATTTGGGTGGATGACGCGTTGATTATCGATCAGTGGTACGAACGTCCCGCGACAACGTACACCGTCGAGAAATACCTCGGTGCCGGACACCATCTCATCAAGGTTGAATACTTCGAAAAGGGCGGCCTTGCCGTTGCCAAGGTGCAGTGGCAGCTCAAAGGTCAGACACCCACAATCACACAATGGCGCGGTGAATACTTCAACGATATCACGCTCGGTGGAACACCTGTGTTGGTGCGTAACGATGCCGCGATCAACTTCAACTGGGGAACTGGTTCGCCCGCGCCCGGCGTGGTGGGTGCGGATCGCTTCTCGGTGCGCTGGACGCAGACGCTCAATTTCACCGCTGCGATGTACCACTTCACGCTCACAGTGGATGATGGTGCGCGGTTGTGGGTGAACGGGCACCTGCTCGTAGACGCCTGGATCGATCAGGCGGCGCGCACGTACACCAGTGACCTTTACCTGCCCGGCGGTCCGGCAACCATCGAACTGCAGTATTACGAAAACGCGGGAAACGCGGTGGCACAGCTCTCGTGGAGCGGCGGCGGCACGTCACCTACGCCTACACCGGCCGGAACCGTCATCCTGGATGATCGGGATGCCGGCTTCGTCAAGGGTGGGCCGGCAGGTGGCTGGCGTTACGAGAACGAGGGCTACAACAACACGCTCACGTGGACGACGAACAACTATAACGCCAACTCGAACTACAACTGGGGGCGTTGGTATCCTTCGCTGACCGCGCGACGGTACGAGGTCTTCGTCTACATCCCGCATCGCTTTACCACCAGTGGCCAGGCGCGCTATTGGATCAACCACGCCGATGGCTACACGCTGCGCATCGTGGATCAATCGGCCTACAGCAACCAGTGGGTGTCTTTGGGCACCTATCGTTTCCGCGGCACCAGTGAGGATTACGTCTCATTGGCCGATGTGACTTTCGAGACCACACGCTCCCGGCTCGTTGCCTGGGACGCAGTGAAATGGGAACCTCGCTAATTGGGGGCATCGCGCCCGCTCCGAGAAGGGGCGGGCGCGTTTTTATCGCCGTGGTCGCTATTGCCTTCAACAGAAAAGGTTGCTATAATTATATCATATAAAGGTCTTAATATTCTTCGTTACATCATGAGGAGAGCAACGATGAAACGGCTTTATCTCTTACTCTGTACAATTCTGCTTATCAGCTTGTTCGCAGGTGTAACCCCGGCATTCGCAGCGGAGACACGCTACACCGTCCAGCCGGGTGACACACTGTACAGCATCTCACGGCGCTACAATGTCAACGTGGCATCACTGGCATCAGCTAACGGGCTGACCATGAATTCGTGGTTGTACACAGGGCAGCAATTGGTGATCCCCGGCGTGGCTGCCGCGCCTGCTCAGGTACCAGCTCCGGTCCCAGCCACTGCACCCGCCACGGGCAACGTCTACACCGTGAAGGCGGGCGACACACTGTTGACCATCGCCGCGCGGCATGGCCTGCGGGTAAGCCAACTGGCATCGGTCAATGAGTTAGCCTGGAACGCTTGGGTCTACGCCGGGCAGCGGTTGACCATTCCTGGAGCGGCAGCGTCACCTGCCCCGGCTGCCGAAACCCCTCCGGCAGAGACACCCCCTACAGCGCCCGGCGGTGTCTATGTAGTACAGGTGGGAGACAACCTCTTCCGCATTGGACTGCGGCACAACGTCAGTGTGCCCGCGCTCAAAGCGGCCAATGGATTGTATTCGGACATCGTTTACGTGGGCCAAAAATTGAAAATCCCCGCTCCCGGCAGTGCGCCGGTCGCACAGCCTGTCGCCGCACCTGCGCCAGGACATGGCACGTCCGGCGAGAAATGGATCGATGTGAATCTCTCGACGCAGACGATCACTGCTTATCAAGGCTATACAGCAGTGCGCTCGGCATTGGTTTCGACGGGCCTGTGGGGAACGCCCACCGTCGTAGGCACGTTCAGCATCTATGCCAAGTACTTAGCCACACCGATGTCCGGGCCAGGTTACTATCTGCCCAATGTTCCACATACTATGTACTTTCATAAGGGTTATGCGATTCATGGCGCATACTGGCACACCAACTTCGGCACACCGATGAGCCACGGCTGCGTCAACCTCTCACTGGCGGATGCAGAGTGGTTCTATAACTGGGCGCCGATGGGCACGAAGGTAGTGACGCATTATTAGCCGCCAGAACACCGTTTTTGGTTATCTGTAGTTTTCTACCGTACATGATATGTTCTGAGCAGTGCGCCCTTGCTGTTAGCTATGGATGGGAGCCAAGTCGGACGCGGCTGTATGGTGTTGATGGTCGGCGTGGTCTATCGTTCGCGCTTATTGCCGCTGGCCTGGGTGGTCTATAAAGGGAAACCGTCACAGACGCGGCGCTGTACCGGCCGATGTTACCGAATGTTTACGGTGCATCCGGTGCATCCGATGTTTCCGGGACTCATCGGACTGACGGCACCGGATGCGAAAACCGCGAACAAAATGGACAAGAAATTCGATTCGCAAGTCTGGATGCGGCCGCAAATGCGGGCGCGATTGCGGTTGCGGATGCAGGTTCGGATGCAGTTCCAGATGTGCGTTTAGGGTGCAATCGAGACACGGAGGACCGGCGTGCAGCGCGCGCTTTGCGGGAGTTGCGGATGAGTGTACCCGGAGGGCGCCGCGTACCCGGTGTACCTGTCGTCGATGTCGTCGCTGTCGTCGGGTACGAAAATCGCGAGGAAAATGGACAAGGACTTCAAAACGAAAGTCGAGACCTGGTTGCGGGTACACCTGCGGGTACACCTGCGGGTACACGCGTGAATACACGTGTGAATACACCCGATACAGGTTTAGACTCGAACCGCGATCAAGGCCGCGCTGTGGAAGACGACCGCTCTGCTTGCTCTGGCGGGCCTGTCCGTACTTTGACAGGATACGTTTATCTGCGAGCGCCCCAGCTCCAAGCTGGGACGCTTTTTGTTGTGTGTGTGGGCGCGATTGCGGGTGCGGATGCAGTTCGAGTGTGTTTTTTGGGCCTCAATCAAGATGTGGAGAATCCACGCCCGACTGTGCGTCCAAAGTTTGGCGGTGTTTCCCTTGCTGCGGCGTTACCGGCGCATCCGCTGTCGGTGCTGTCGATGCTGTTCAGTCGAAAAATCGCGAACAAAACGGAAAAGGAGTTCAAAATGCAAATCGGGAAACACTTGAGGAAACGCCGGGATGCGATTCTGGGGAAACACGGGAAACATCACAGTGTTGAGAGTGAGGATGATGAGGCGGCATGGAATGCCGTGGCGGCATGGAATGCCGTGGCGGCATGGAATGCCGTGGCGGCATGGAATGCCGTGGCGACGGGTGGGGTCGCGGTGGATGGCGCGGAGGGCGGCGGTGTGGGTGGGCGTTACTTGCTCCCGGTCTGCGCCTCGAGCCACTTGCGCCCAGCGTCGCTGATGGCCCAGATGCCACGGGGAGTGTCGTCGCGGATCAGGCCTTCTTCACGCAGGGTGTTGCGCGCCCATTGGGCGGTATTGCGCCAGCGAATGGTTTTGCCGTCGGCGAAGGTGTCCACACTTTTTCAAAGGTCATTCTCCTTTGCATTTAGCTTGTGGAAGACGCATCAATAAACAGAACCGACTAAAACTCAAACGTGTTCAACTTCTCCCGTCGTTCTCGCCAATCGGGGAGCAGGCGATCCATCAGCGTCTCGAAACGCGGGCCGTGGTTGGCTTCGACGAGGTGGCATAGTTCGTGCAAGATGACGTAGTCGATGCACTCCGGGGGCGCTTGCACGAGGCGCACGTTGAGCAGCATCCGCCCCGGCCCAGGGCAACTGCCCCACCGGTTTTTCATCCTGCGGACCGATAGCTCCGGATAGGAGATGTCCAAGTGTTTGGCGCGCAGGTAGCAGCTTTGCAGGCGCGCCGCAAAGACCCGTTTGGCTTGCCGGTGATACCAGGCTTCCACCAGACGCTTGATCCGCGCCGGATCGCTGTCTTGGGCATAGACACGCAGCCAGCCGCGCATGGGTTTGACGATGTCCTTCGGGCTTTCGTAGACCTTGAGCCGGTAACGGCGTCCCAGGTAGGTGTACGTCTCGCCGCTGACGTACTCGCGTGGCGGCGATGTGTGGGGATAGCGGTCGAGTTCTTGCTGCTGCCGCAGAATCCAGCCGCCGCGCTTGTGGACGAGCGCCTTGATGTCATCCAGGGCGCTGCCTTCCGGCGCGGTGACGACGACGCCTTCATCCTGGTGCACGGCGATGCCCAACGTCTTGCGGGCGCTGTAGGTTAGCTCGAATTCTATCCGCGTGTTGCCGTAGTCAATCGCGTGTAAGGTCATCGTTCAGTTTCCAGTATCCAGCTTCTAGTCCATATCCCGCCGCCGCGCCAATTCGACCAGGTTCTCCAGCAGCATGTCCAGTTCCTCGTCGCTAAGGCGCACCTGATGTTCGGCCAGCACGTCGTAGAGGTATTCGTCCAATGCGAACTTGATCTTGCGGTGGGTGTCGGGATTGTTCGTCCAATCGCGGATCTTGTGTTGATCGACGATGCCTTCGGTCTGGATGGCGGCGGCGGTGAGGTAGCCTGGACCGGTTTCGCGGGTTGCGAGGTGCGGTTCGAGGATGGTGGTCAACGTGCCGTAGTAGGCGGGGGCGTCCCGGTGGCTGCGCAGCGCCTCCGGCACGCCATCGTCGTAGCCGCGTTGGAAATCCTCCTGCATCTCCCGCGCCTGTTTGAGGTATTCGGCTTCATCGATGCGGCCCTGGCGATAGGCGGCAATGGTTTCTTCGATGAGGCGTGAGAATTTCTGGTAGAAGGCCGGGTCGCGCTCCATTTGCTCACTGATGGCGCGTTGCAAGTGGCTGGTGATGGTGTCGGCCTGCCCAGCCGCCGTCTCGAAGCGCGCCACCTGCGCGGCAAAGGCGTTGCTGTCGAAGATGTTGACCTCCTCCACCAGCGTCACCACCTCGGCGGAGCGAATGTGGCTATCGAGCAGCTTGCGCACTTTGGCCTCGTAGTCCTTGTAATCCACCGCTTCGGCGTACCGTTGTTTAACCGCTATCCGCAAGTTGTGGAAGAAGATCAGGTCGCGCTTGTAGGCCGCGATTTTCACGGCGGGTGTTTGGTCGTAGAAGCTGACGGCGCTCAGCGCGACTTTGAGGGCGCGGGTGTAGGCCGAAAGCGCATCGTAGAACCGCTGGCGCACGTCCTCCGGGGCGAGGAATTGCTGGAACGCTTCCCGATCCTGTTTGTTGGGCAACGTCTTAAAAATGTCCCACAGTGCAGCGTGCAGTTGCGGGAGTTGCGCGATCTCCACACTGACGTCGGTGATGGTTCCGGCGACGTCGTCAGGATCAAAGCCTTCCAGCGCGTTGTAGACCTGCATCGCTTCGTTGAGGTCGCCGAGGATGCCCCGATAGTCGATCACATAGCCAAACTCTTTGCCCTCGTAGAGCCGGTTGACGCGGGCGATGGCCTGCAAGATGGCGTGATCCTTGAGCGGCTTGTCGAGGTAGAGGACGGTGTTGCGCGGTTCGTCGAAGCCCACCAGGAGTTTGTCCACCACGATGAGGAGTTCGACCCCATCGGCGCGGCCAAAGTCGGCGATGATCTCCTGGTTGTATTGCTTTTCGCTGCTGTAACGCGCCATCATCCGCTTCCAGAAAGCTTCCAGTTCCGGCGTGGTCTCGATGTCCTCGTGACCTTCACGGGTGTCGGGTGCGGAGATGACGACGGCGGACGTGATCATGCCGAATTCGTCAAGGCATTTTTTGTACCTGAGCGCCATCGCCTTGCTGGACGTCGCCAATTGTGCCTTGAAGCCGTGTCCCTGGAAATTGCGCCGGTAGTGGTCGCTCAGGTCGTAGGCAATCTGGCGCACGCGCTGCTCGACCTGGTTGATTTCTCCGGCGTGGCTGAATTTGCGCTTGAGGTCGCGCTTCTGCTCACCGGTCAAGCCCTCGGTGACGCGCTCGAACCAGCGGTCGATGGCGGCTTGATCCACGCCCAACTCCGCCATCCGCCCTTCGTAGAGTAACGGCACAACGGCCTGGTCTTCGACGGCCTGGCGCATGCTGTAGGTGTGGATGAAGCCACCGAATTTGGCGGCGGTGGATTTTTCGGCTTTGAGCAGCGGCGTGCCGGTGAAGCCGATGTAGCAGGCGTCCGGCAACACGCGCCGCATCTTGGCGTGGGCCTCCCCGTACTGGCTGCGGTGGCTCTCATCGACCAGCACGAAGATGTCGCTATCGCGCAGCCGCACAGCCTGCGCGCCGGTCGTGTCGAACTTGTCGATGACGGTGGTGATGATGTCGGCCTTGCCGTCGTGCAGCAGCGTGCCCAAGTTCCTGCCGGAGGCGGCCTGCGCCACCTGCTTGCCGCACGCTCTGAACGTGTTCCAGATTTGCTGGTCCAAATCCACCCGGTCGGTGACGATGACGACGCGGGGATTGTGTAGGTTGGGGTGCAGCGCCAGCCCTTTGGCGAGCATGACCATCGTGAGGCTCTTGCCGCTGCCGGTAGTGTGCCAGATCACGCCTCCCCTTCGGGGAGGTGCGCTGTTGCGCCGTCCCCGTGTATCCAGGTGCGCCACCCGGTCGAGTGTGGCATTGACGGCGAAGTATTGTTGGTAGCGGGCGATCTTCTTCACGCCCGCATCGTAGAGGATGAAGCGATAGGTCAATTCCAGCAGGCGTTCCGGGCGTATCAAGGCATAGAGGGCGCGGTCCTGGGGTGTGATCATGCGCGCGTGAACATCGTGCGCGGCGAAGTAGGCGCGCACGTCTGTCGCATTGTCGCGCCAGTTGTAGAGGCGATCTTTTTGATGTTCTGTGACCGGCGCGTTGGCGAGGTGATGAAGACTCCCCCCCTCAGTCCCCCCCGATGGGGGGGAAGCTCCGTTCTCCCCCCCTTTGGGGGGGATTAAGGGGGGGCACTCCTCCCACACGGCCCAAAACTTCCTATCGGTGCCGGTGGTCGCGTAGAGAGCGGCGTTCTCGCTGAGCGCCAACAGCAATTGCGAATAGATGAACAGATCGGGGATTTCGTCGAGTTTTTGGTTGCGTAGCATCTGGCTGACGGCCTGATCCACGGCCTTCTCGCCTCCCGCCGTCGCCAGATCGGGGCGCTTGCACTCGATGACGACGAAGGGGATGCCGTTGACAAAACAGATGAGGTCCGGGCGGCGGGTCTGGTGGCTGCCGCGCCGTTCGACCTCGAATTCTTCGGTGATGTGAAAGACGTTGCGCTCCGGGTGCTCCCAATCGACGTAATACAGGTCGAAGCTCTTGGTATCGCCGCCCACGGCCTGTGGCAGGCTGATGCCCAACGTCAGCCGTTCGTAGATACGCTGGTTGGTGACGATGGGGCCATCATACGGCTCGTTGAACAGCGCGTCCACGGCTTTGCGGATGTTGGCGTCGGAGAAGGGGACGCGCTGCCCCTTGAATTCGATGGCATTATGTTCCCGCAGCCAGGTTTCCAGCACGCCGGTGAGTACAGTACGCCCACGCTTGCCCTCGCGCAAATCCAGGGCCTCGGTAGGCGTGAGATACTGCCAGCCCATTGCCATCAACAGCCGGGCGGCAGGGATTTGTGAACTCAGGTCTTCATGCCAGGAAGGGAGGTTGTAGGCGTTCATTGTGAATTCTCCTTCGGGTGCTAAGAGCACGAGGCTAAAGCCGCCGGCTCAATGTACAAAGCCCTTTTGGCCTCAGAGCACGAGGCTGAAGCCATCGGCTCAACCCACAAAGCCCTTCGGGCTGAGATGCGGCAAGCTGAAGCTTCCCGCTCAACTCACAAAGCCCCTCACGGGGCTAAAGCTAGCCCGTAGGGCTTTGTGAGTTTGGCCGTGCCCTTTAGGGCCAGGTTTCATTGGGCCTGGGTTTCCTCCTGCTCTGCGTCATCCGATTCATCGCGTTCCAAAAAGGGAATCACGGTTGTTCCGCTATGATGCTCCCGCTGCCGTTTGACGTACTGAATGACCATATCCAGATTCTTTTCTCCAAACGAGACAACGCCATAGCCCGTTTGCCAGGCGAAATGCGCCTCAGGGGCCTTCACATGGTTGACGAAATGCGCGCTATTGCCCTTGATTTGCCCGACAAAATCCGCAAGCGCTGACTTTGGCGGCACGGAAGCCACCAAATGCACGTGATCTTCGATGCCACCCACCACATAAACGATAGCGCCCAATGCTTGGGCTTTTGCCGTAATCACGCGATGCAACTCGGCTTCCCAGTCCGGCTCGATTGAGATCATCCGGCCTTTTGTGGCCCATGTGAAGTGATAGAACAAGCGCCAGTATGGCATAGCGACTCCTTTACGATGGCGACAAGGCGGCAAGCTGAAGCTTCCCGCAAAACTCACAAAGCCCTTCGGGCTACAAATCCTTCCCCAGACCCCTTCAGGGGACTTCGTGCGTTTGGCCCGCGGGCTTCAGCCCTGGGCCTCTCTCAGCAAGCTGGGCCTTCTCGCCAAATCCATAAACGGGCGCTGAAGCGCTCCTCCAAACTCACAAAGCCCTGCGGGCTGCAAGCCTTCCTTCCTCCAGTCCCCTTCAGGGAGCTTCGTGTGTTTGGCCCGCGGGCTTCAACCCTGAGCCTCCTTTCACCCGCACCCGCCCCGTGAGCAACCGCTGCATCAACCCCCGCTTATGCGCGTGGAGCGCGTCCTGCTTGCGACGGAGCAGATCAAGCTCGCGGTCGCAGGCGTCAAGGGTGGCGGCGATGTTTCGCCGTTCTTCGGCGGATGTAGGCCATACGAACCATAGCTTTTTGACTTCAGAAGCATTGATAGCCGGATAATTGGAGCCCGTGACTAACCCATAGACCTGTTTTAGAATTATGTCGCTATATAAGCTTTGATAGATAAAGTGTGAGTCCGACAGTTCTTTTGGGGAAATCAAGGCAAATCCAGTTGAACAGAGTACATTTTCTGGCTTAAAGTCGCAAACTGCAAAGCCAAGCAAATTGGGACGCACTGTTGCCATAATAACGTCGCCTCTATGTAAAATCCGTCGCGCCCGCGAAGGCAGATCACCAAATGCCTGATGCTCAGTTGGCATTGTGATAATACCTCGATCCACTGAAGATAAATCAATGTACAAATACTTCCGATTTGGATCTGAACTCTCACCTATGCTCTCGGCATTAACCTCGGCAACACTTTCAAGGTGAATAATCTTCCAATCAGCAGGCAAATCCCCATATTTACAGCTCTGCTTTTCTGTGGATTTCGCAAACTCCGGGAATCTGACCCGACCGGTGAGTAACTGCTGCATCAGCGCCTTCTTGCGCTGCTCTGCCGCCGCGAGTCGCCGCTCTGTGAGGGCGATGGCGCGATCCCACGTCCCCAGGATCGCGGCGATGGCGCGTTGTTCGGGGAGAGGGGGAAAGGGTATAGGCAATTCTGCCAAAATAGTAGTGTTCAAGTTAAGCATAGTTTGCCCAACGGCATTGGTGTTCAACCAAGCTACTGTTTGTGGTATTTCCAAGATGTAAATCAGGAACTCCGCTGATACCTCCTTAGTTAGTCTAGCTCTAAGACAACCAGTTCCACATAACCATCCCTTTTCCCCTGGAGTTACTAAGGCACACCGCCCAATGTCTCCTCGACGTGCGAAGATAATGTCGCCAGGAACAAGTCCATGTTTAGACAAATCCTTGGCACGTTTTGGAGGAATACGTGCAATATCATCCTGACAAATTCGATTTGCTATTAAGTCTTTCGGCATTACAACTGGAATCCCCTCCTCAGTATATTCAGAGGCATGCAACTGACTTCCGAACGGTCCAGTTTGTAGGCCATCATCAGGGAGGCAAAGATTTCCCAGTTTTTCTAGTTTCCATTCTCTATCTTGTTGCTGTTTGTTTATCACTCTTTGTTCCCTATCTATTCCAAGTCCAATGTTTGCAAATACCCCGCCATCTCAGCCTCCACCCCCGCCAACTCCGCGTCAAGCGCCGCGATTTCCGCCGCGACCGCTGCCATGTCCACGTCCGGCTCCGGCTCGAAGGTATCCACGTAGCGCGGGATGTTGAGGTTGAAGTCGTTCTCCGCAATCTCGTCGAAGTCCGCCACGTAAGCGTACCTGTCCACGGCCTCCCGCGCCTGGTACGTCGCCACGATGCGAGCGATGTCCTCCGGGCGCAGCCGGTTCTGCGGCGTGCCGGCCTCGAACTCGCGGCTGGCGTCGATGAAGACCACGCGGCGGTCGGGCCGCTGGCGTTTGAAGATCAGAATCGCCGCCGGGATGCCCGTCCCGTAGAACAGGTTGGGCGGCAGGCCAATCACGGCGTCGAGCAGGTTTTCTTCGATGAGGCTCTGGCGGATTGCGCCTTCCGCACCGCCCCGGAAGAGGACGCCGTGCGGGACGATCACGCCCACACGCCCGTTCTCGTGCGGGTCGGGAAAGGTCACTTCGATCATATGCGTGATGAAGGCGTAGTCGCCCACGCTCTTGGGCGGGACGCCGCGCCAGAAGCGGTTGAAGCGGTCCTTCTCCGCGCCTTCCGCGCCCCACTTGTCCAGTGAGAATGGCGGGTTGGCGACGACAACGTTGTAACGCCGCAGCACGTCGCCTTCGAGCAAGGTGGGGTACTTGAGCGTGTCGCCCCACTGCACGTCGGCGTTGATGTCGTGCAGGAACATGTTCATCTTCGCCAGCGCCCAGGTGGAACCGTTGCTCTCCTGCCCGGAGAGGCTGTAGTCGTTGGCGCGTTGTGGGTCGTTGGCCGCGATTTGCTTGACGCACTTGATCGCCAGCGAGCCGCTGCCCATCGCCGGATCGCACAGGCGCTCGCCGGGCTGCGGCGCGAGCAGCCTCGCCAGCAGCGTCGAGACTTCAGGCGGGGTGTAGAATTCGCCCGCCTTCTTGCCCGCGCCTGCCGCAAAGCGCCCGATGAGGTACTCGTAGGCGTCGCCGATCACATCGCGCCCGGAGGCTGGATCGCCTTGCCCCAGGTTCGAGGGGCGCAAATCCAGGCGCGGGTTGCTGAAGTCGTTGAGCAGGTTGCGCAACCGCTCGTTGCGCTCGCGGGCGCGGCCCAGGGCAGCCTCGGAGTTAAAGTCGATGTTGCGGAAGACGCCCTCGAGCTTGTCCTTGTTGGCGGTTTCGATGGCTTCCAGGGCTTTGTTGATAATTTCACCCAGGTTGGGCGCGTTGCGTTGTTCGTAGAGGTGTTGGAAGTCGCAACCTTCGGGCAGGATGAACTTCTCGTGGCGCATCATCCGTTGAGCGCGGGCCTCGTCGCCGTTGTAGCGGGCCAGCAGGGCGTCGTAGTGATCGCGCCACACGTCGGAGATGTACTTGACGAACAGCATCACCAGGATGTAGTTCTTGTACTCGGCGGGGTCCACCGTGCCGCGAAAGGTATCGCAGGCGCGCCAGAGGATGCCGTTGATTTCATCCTGGGTGAGGGGGGTGGTTTGCGGAAGCGGGATTTGGGTCATGAGTGTCTTTGCATCTCCTCGATTTTGAGATCGTGTTTGATTTTAACTCTTCTCTTCTGGTTTGATCGCCGGTTGTTCGTCTTTTGTAGGTTGAGATCTAGTATTGTCAAGCACTTCTTTCAAACTAGAACCGTAAACAAGTGACTGCTGATAAATCAACATATAAAACCATTGGTTGAAGACATCCCCTCGACGTAAGGAAACAAAGCTGCCAATTGCAGTACATGCAGCCCCCAAAAGAAAAACCAGCGAGAAGCTGGGAATGAAAGCCGATGCGGCAAAAACTAACGTTAATAGAAACAATGCAAAACTGACATTACGGAACATGATGCTGGTTGCTTTGTTCTTGTCGATTGTATGGCAAATCTCTATATTGCTATGGCGTAGTACCGCCATTAGGACCGACCACTGACGCGGCTCAAAGTCAGGTGTCACCCCTGTATAAGTCGTGAAGGTAGAATAAGCTCGTTGTTCAGAATGTCCAGGATAAAAGCGACGATACCAGATGTAATGAGAAATATAATCAAACAGATGTCCAATCAGATACGAGAGCATGCCCAGCAAAATGGCATGGAAACCGTTATCCAGTTGTAGGATGTCGATGAAGGGAAGGCCGAGTAGTCTCAAAGCTTCGTTGAACGTGAACAAGTAGAGAATGCCCGGGATCGCATACGAGAAGACATCATAAATCCCTAATGTATCCGGCGTCGAATAACGATGCAGGTCGCGCGGCTCACTTGATTCTGTCCACTCGGCAACCAGCGTCGTCTTGCCAATGTTAGTTGCGTGACGCGCGCACCGCAGCTAGGGCCGGACGCGCAAGCGGGGCGATCACCCAAAACAGCAGCGTCATCACCACCGCCGAAGTGAGGCACTAGGCACACGTCGCGCCGATGACGAACGGCTCCAGGAAGGTCAGGTAAATGGAAAAAGCCATGCCGAACCAGGCCATCCCCACCAGCGCCAGCTTCGCCAGGTGTGCCCACAGGCCAGAGCCAAAGCGCGCCACAGCCCACGCCGTGCCAATGCCCACGTAGCCGATCAAGCCGAGGACGGCAATGGGCAGGAAACCGAAGAGCAGCGCGAACTCGCTTTGTTGGACGGCGTTACAGTCCCCCACCGGTCCGCAAATGGCGGTAACTTGCTGCGTCTCCACGTAGGCCAGATAGCCCGCTACGATCAGGCCGAGGACGACCAGCGGCGGGATGGCCCAGCGCCAGCGCTGCTGTGATACCGTAGTGGGTTCGCGAGTCAGCGCCATAACCTGACAAACGACGCTAACGAGCATCCCCACCAATACCAGAACAGAAATGCTGTTCCCCAACGGGTCGCGGGCATAGCGGTCCACCCAGTCCTCGTTGGTGATGACGCCGGGAATGGCGACCGGGTCCGCTGTGCCAGCGGGTGCCATTGTCGCTTCGGTTGCGGGCGTCGTGGGTTGTGGTGTGGCAGATTCGGGTGTCGGCGATGTCTCCGATTCAGGCGTGGCGGCGTTTGCTTCCAACGCTTCCACTAGGCCAGGAATCGCGGGCCAATCCATACCGCTCTCCGCCAGATAATCCTCGATCAGTCCGGGCAGTTGCTCGGGGATTTCAACAGAGCCGACCAACACAATATCCCCAATAACGAGGGTGGGGACGCCCATACGTTCTTGGGGAATCGAGAATTCGGTAACCGTTGCCTGATAGAGTGCCTGTCCGCCTGGATCAGCGGTGTTGATGCCGATGATTTCCAATTGCTCGCCGTATTCCTCCATCAGGGGAGTCAGCACTTCCGTGATGACGTAATGGCAATGTCCACACGATGGCGAGTAGAACATCACCGCACGCACGACCGGCGTGTCGGCGGCCACCGGTGACGCAAATCCACTTAACAGGCACATAACCAACAACAACCCATAGCTAAATCGTATTTTCATCTATAACCTCTGGGACAAAGCCTGTATTGATTATACCTCAAAAACTACAACCACCGGCTTTGGCACAGCCAGAGTCGGTGGTTGTAATAAGGCGACTTACTATTCGTCACAGGCGGTAGGTGCAGCAGTCGGGGTGCTGGTCGGCGTGTTGCTACACGCTGCAACGACCATACTTACCAAAATAAACAAAACAACGAATGTGCGACGCATTGTCATCTCCTCCTGAGTCAAGTTTTAGGTTCTTTTTGAATCGCACATTGATCGTACCACAGCAAGGTTAAGGGGATTTCAACAGGAGGTTAACGTTCTGTTAAAACGGGAGAGCTAGTTGCGTCGCAGGAGACTGTGAGGGATTTGATAAAAGAGAACACGCACCTCTGCAACAACGCAGTTTCCTTGTTCGTAGAAGATAGAGACACGAAAGGAGAGCGAAAAATGCAAAAAATCGGGATTCGATCAGATCAGGTGCTTCAATGGCACCAACCGCATATGTTCAAAATGGAATATGAACTGCTCGCCGACGATGAGCTGGTCGCCACACTGCGGTTCCGCAGTTCTTTTGGCACACTGGCAACTGCCCAGAGCGCCGACGGTTGTTGGACGTTCAAGCGAGTGGGTTTTTTCCAAAACCGTGTCACGGTGCGCGCTTGTGACAGTGAAACCGATCTGGCCTTCTTCAAAAATAACACATGGAAAGGCGGCGGCACCTTGATCCTGCCAGACGGGCGCGAGTACCTGGTGACGACCAATTTCTGGCAGACCAAATACGGGTTCAAAACCGCCGAAGGCGAACCGGTGGTGAATTTTAAGACCAAGATGGGCTTGCTGCATCAATCCACTGAAGTCGAAATCCTGCCCGCCGGGGAGAACCTGCTCGAACTGCCCTGGATGATCTTGTTGGGCTGGTATCTGGCTGTGATGATGAGCAATGATACTGCAGCCGCTGTAGTGACCACCACAGCCGTCAGTACCTGATGAAAATACTCGCCCTGATCGGCAGTTATCGCAAAAAGGGCAATACCGCTCGCATCGTCCAGATGGTCGAGGCGCCGTCCATCAACGCCAGGCGTTGAACCCCTCGCTCGTCTCTCTACTCGCGTTCAAAATTCAGCAGTTGGCCTGGCGGCCTGCGCCACCAGGATCGTATGATCATGACTGGTGGCAGGCACAGGGCTGGCTGGAGCCGGGCTGCACGTTCTACACCACCCACCGTGCCAGTGTCCCCAAGGTCACGTTGGCGCGTTGGGTGGGAGCAATCGTTCACCGTTTATGGCATAAAACAGCTACCAATGTTTCAACAGTATAGTCAAAGCGTGGTTACCCAAGATACCGGAGGGATTTATGCAAACCTGGAAAACACTGGCGCGGCGTACGATCTTGAATTACAGCAAGTTTCTCGTTGTTGAAGAACATACCGTCGAGTTGCCCAACGGACGCATCATCGATGATTGGCCCTGGGTCATCACGCCGGACTATATCAACGTGACCGCGGTGACGGAGGAGGGGTTGTTCTTGTGCTTCCGGCAAACGAAGTACGCTGTGGACGGCATATCGCTCGCAGTGGTGGGTGGATATCTAGAACCCGGCGAGGATGCGCTGGCAGCGGCCAAACGCGAACTGCGCGAAGAGACCGGCTACGAAGCCTCAACGTGGCTCGCGTTGGGTCGTTTCCCTGTCGATGGCAATCGCGGTGTAGGCGTCGCTTATCCTTTTTTGGCGACGGGCGCGCGGCGTGTAGCCGAGATCGACGCCGACGATTTGGAGGAGCAAGAGCTGTTGTTGCTCTCGCGCGCTGAGATAGAGTCTGCACTGGATGCGGGAGAGTTCAAGCAGTTGCCTTGGGCGGCTGCGGTGGCGTTGGCCCTCCGGCAAATGAAGTGAAACGCTAGGAAGGGCACTTGTGAAATAGAAAAGCGCCGTGACACCCCCCGGGTCACGGCGCTACAGGAGGAATTGCTTGTGCGAGGCGCTGCACCACGCTCTCAACACGCAGATGGAAGAAGAACGCAATCTAAGCCCCGATTGGCCGGACTCAGATAAAGCTTCGTAGTGATAGATGCTAAAACTGCGCGCAAACGCTCGTCAAGAGACTTCCTGGGGTTGCTGACAACGGCCGCCAGGCGACGCGCGTACGCGTCTTGAAGTAATTCACGCTCACGAACCTTATGCATTTGTAGGGCTTCGTAATCGGTATACATTTTTTCTCTCCTGATATCCAGTCATTTGATTCCGTTTGGGCAACTGATTGGCTTAATTTATATTTATACTATTATTATAGTATAAATATAATAAAATAGAAATAGTACTTTAGTACTATCGGTGACGTGGATGTACGGCACGTAGGCCGTGTCATCGGGCAGCAAGACGGGCAGCGCGTTGGGGGTGTTGGTCAAGAAAGCGGTGTTGAGCATCGCGCCATGTCCCGGCGCAATGGGCAAGGGAAAGATGCCGGTTTCGATCAAATCCTGGAAGAAGTGCGTGCCATACGATGGCTCCGCCGTGCTTCCCTCGCGGTAGAGTGGCACCTCCACGAGCACTTTGGTGTTGAAGATGTCGGCGTAGGTCACTTTGGCGCCCATATCGACGTCGGAGCTGCCCCAGCGCCCCGGCCCGATGAGGATGAATGACTCTCTTTCCAGCCGCTTGTTGAGCCGGCCGATGACGCGGGCGATGCCGAATTTGGTCTCGTAGTTGGGCGCGTATCACGACCCGGCGCTCGTTCTACACCCGTTCCGGTTCCTGGGCGAAGGGGTCCTGCTTTTTGAGAAGATGTTATATTTGCCTGTTTAGGTATAAGAGGATAAACTATAGATACAAGTAGCTATGTAATATAATAGTATTGAAGGGACGAGTCATTGAGGGGATTCCATGTGTATCGGGAGAGCCTTGTTTTTCAGGTCGGTGAACTTCCGTGAGTGCGCCGTGGAGATTGGGCTATGAACGTGATTGATGTCCGCACGCTTATCCTGAGTCAAGTACTCAGCTATGTTTTGTGTGCTGTTGTGATTGCGGCGTTGTGGAGACGGAACCGCGGTCGTTTCGCGGGATTGGGCTGCTGGTTAGTTTGTTATGTCATGCAGACTCTGGGGATGGCACTGGTGGTGCTGCGTAGTGGTGTCCCGGCCTGGCTACCTATTGTCTTTGGAAACGGCTTTCTGGTTGGTGCTGTGATCTTCTTGTATATTGGGTTGGAGCGCTTTGTCGAGTGTCCCAGCCGTCAGTTTCATAACGGTGTGCTATTTGTGCTCTTCATCCTTCTACAGCTGTATTTCACCTATGTGCAACCCAACCTGGCGGCGCGTATTATCAATGTCAGTGTGGCGATGCTGATCGTCTGTTTGCAGGGTATCTGGTTGCTGTTACATCGTGTCAAGCCAGAGATGCGCGCCGTCACCAGACACTCCGGTTTTCTGTTCATTGCTTACGGCACAGTCGGGGTCATTCGTATCCTCGTCAATGTGTTCTGGCCGACGACCGGTGACTTTCTGCAAGGCTCCAACGTGTTCGATTCGCTGACGCTTCTGGCTTACCAGATGTTTGCCATTGCAGTCGCGTTTAGCTTGTTGTTGATGTTCAACCGGCGTTTGTTTGGTGATGTGCAGGCTCAACAGGCGGCGCTGCAAGCGGGTGAAGCGCGCTACCGACAGTTGATTGACCTCTCGCCTGATGCTTTGGTCGTTTACCGTGATGGCATCGTCATCTTTGCCAATTCCGCTGCTGCGAACTTGTTTGGTGTGGCCGAACTTGAAACGATCCTTGGTAAACCAGTCTTCGACTTTGTGCACCCAGATTATCGGGAATTGGCGCTGCAGCGCGCCACCGATACACTCATTACGGGGGAGATGTCGCCGTTGATCGAAGAAAAGCTGGTGCGAGCCGATGGTTCTATCCTCGATGCTGAAGTCACAACTGTCCGCATCGACTATGGGGACGGTCTGGCCTTGCAAACGTTGGTGCGCGATATTACGGCGCGTAAGCAGGCTGAGGCGTCGCTGCGGGCGAGTGAAGCGCGCTGGCAATTCGCTCTGGAGGGCGCGGGCGAGGGTGTCTGGGATTGGAACGTGCAGACTAATCAGATCTACTTCTCACAACAGTGGAAGGCTATTACATCGTAAATTAAGTTTCTTTAAACTTTTCGTTATTAGCGTGAACCTTAACATAGTGTGAATTGAGCTTGGCACGCGCCGCTTGGATGGAGAACTGCCAGGTGATCTTGACGCGCTTGGCA